>TARA_R110000851_G_scaffold169780_1_pt1 | contig 152439 bp, 131 predicted proteins | sample TARA_R110000851 | Tara Oceans TARA_R110000851 (sample SAMEA4397627) | marine metagenome | biome: Polar Biome; feature: [DCM] deep chlorophyll maximum layer (ENVO:01000326); material: water (ENVO:00002006), including particulate matter (ENVO:01000060) such as... | depth 17 m
AGGTCATCAGTTCGAACCTGATATGTCGCTCCAAATTTCTGTATGTTTTTAAAAGAAAGTGAAATATGTGCGACATTAGCTCAGTTGAGTTAATTGTAAGAGTCGATACCAATCTTGTTCCAAGGTATAGGTCATCAGTTCGAACCCCTCTTTATTTATAAAGAAGGTCGCTCCAATTTTCTACATGATTTTGATAGTACGCAACATTATCTCAGTTGCGCTTTTAGAAAATGCGATACCTTTTTGTTTGCCAAGCTAGACGTCATAAAGCGGTCATCAGTTCGAACCACTTTTTATTTATAAAGAAACGTCGCTCCAAATCACTTCCTTTGTTAAAAATCCTTGTAAACATTCCCTAAATTTTATCTAAATTAGCTCAGTTGCGTTTTTAGAAAATGCAATACCTCTTGGTTTGCCAAGCGAGAAGTCATAACAGCGTCATCAGTTCGAACCATTGTTTATGACGGGAAGGTCGTTTAACACTCCTTCATAAAACAACCTTATCGTCTTCACCACTTCACTCGTTATGCATTGACACTCAATTCATTTTTAACAATACCTGCTTAACTCGGTTCATTTTCAAGCGTTGTTAAGGCAAATTGATTTCTAATCAACCAAACAAGTGATCTAGCACTCACTTCTTTATGGATCTCTAAAGTAATGGTCTACTTGTGAAGTAAAACATGACATTGTTCAAATCATTTACAGTGATTATCTTTGATAATCAACTTAAGATAAATTTCCTAAGATGCTAGGGCGTTAAACGAGGTGAGTGTTATGCGGATCCAACAGCTAAGTGAGCTACTTGATTATGTTGCTAATTGCCATCTCGACATGGAGAAACTGTATAAGCGTTTAGATCGTAATGCGGATTCTACTCGCGTTAAAATGATGCTGACGTATTTCCAGCAACACCAGAGGCACATATACGAGACTTTAGAGCGTTATATTGACGATGCACCCTCAAGAATATTAAATACTTGGTATAAAGACATTACCTTTGAAGACTTTAGTAAACGTTGCATTGAAACATCATTCCCCGCCAATATGGATGAGAGTCAAGTGCTTGAGTTACATCTGGATTTGGAAAATCGCTTAATCGCGTTACTTGAAAAAACAGCTATTAGTAGCCCAACCGATGAAATTAGAAATACATTAATGGACTTAGTGCGAGTGGCACAAACTCAACAAAAACGTTTAGTTCACAGCACAATTCGTATGGATGACATTTAAACGACGCATTGAAACTTTGACATAACTTCCTGAAGTGTTAATTTGCCAGCTATTCCCAGTAGCTGGCTTTTTTTATTAACAAAAAATAACCGCATAACAATGGGAGTTCCCCGGTAACTTCTGGTATATTTAGCATTCTTATAACTCTTTTTAATAGATATAGACCTAAAACATGGCATCTCTGGTTAAAATCCTTGAAAATGAACAAGCTACAGTTATGCTTGGGCAACAAATTGCTCAGTGGATTGTACCTCCTTTAACGATTTATCTCACTGGGGACTTAGGCGCTGGTAAAACGACGTTTAGTCGAGGCATTATCCAAAGTTTGGGTCATCAAGGCGCGGTAAAAAGTCCGACTTATACTCTGGTAGAACCCTATGAATTTAACGATATGGATGTGTTTCATTTTGACCTATATCGATTAGCCGACCCAGAGGAACTTGAATATATGGGTATCCGTGATTATTTTACGGATCGAAGCGTCTGTCTAGTTGAATGGCCTGATAATGGTCATGGATTACTCCCTGGGGCTGACATCCAAGTGCATTTGCGTTATAAAGAATCTCAAAGACAAATTGAATTACAAGCCTTATCCCCAGCAGGACAGGCAATTTTAAATAAAATAAAATAAAATAAAATCAAATAATAATGACTTTAAAAAATACGTTTTTTACCACTGTACTTTACATGCTGTTGTTTTTGCTGCCTAACGTGGTTTGGGCGGCCAATCAACTTGATAGCGTGCGTATTTGGGCTGCTCCAGAATCGACGCGAGTGGTGTTTGATTTAACTCAAGCGCCCAAATATGACAGTTTTACCTTAACCGGCCCTCATCGTTTGGTGGTCGATATTCAAGATACTGGCGCTAAAATTAATTTAGATAAAATAGCCAACAACAGTAAAATTATTAAAAAAATCCGTTTTAGTTCTCCGCCTAGAAAAGGCATATTGCGTCTTGTTATGGACTTATCGAAACCGGTAAAATCAAGTTTATTTACTTTGCCGCCAACAGCACCTTACGGAAACCGTTTAGTGGTCGACTTAGAGGACTCCGATGGTGGGTCGTCAGCAGTGCAAACGGTTAGTCGATCTTCTAATCAGTCAGCTCGAGACATTATTGTTGCCATTGATGCTGGTCACGGAGGGGAAGACCCTGGCTCAATTGGGCCTTCTGGTATGCATGAAAAGCGTGTGGTACTTGAAATTGCTAAGCGCCTAGCGCGTAAAGTGGATTCAACGCCAGGTATGCGCGCTGTAATGACACGCAGTGGTGATTATTTTGTTAATTTGAATAAACGCTCTGAATTAGCGCGCAATAGTAAAGCGGATTTATTGATATCTATCCACGCCGATGCCTTTACTTCACCACAACCTAACGGTGCTTCCGTTTGGATCTTGTCAATGCGCCGAGCCAATAGTGAAATTGGTCGATGGTTAGAGCAAAAAGAGAAACACTCAGAGTTGTTAGGCGGTGCTGGTGAGATCATTCAAAACACCGATAGTGAACAATATTTAGCAATGACTTTACTTGATATGTCGATGAACAGTTCGATGGCGATAAGTCATTCTATCGCGGGTGATATTCTTAGCGATTTAGGTTCTATTACCCACTTACACAAAAGAAAGCCTGAATCAGCAAGCTTTGCAGTGCTTAAGTCTCCTGATATTCCATCTCTTTTAGTTGAAACCGGCTTTATCTCTAACCCAGGTGAAGAGCGGTTATTGTCTAATGGAAATCATCAACAAAAGCTTGCAAATGCTATTTACAAAGGCGTGTTACGTTATTTTCAGAGTAATCCGCCAGCCGATACTTTATTGGCTAAAACATTAAATATGAAACACAGTGTTAAACGTGGTGAGTCTCTATCCATTATCGCCCAGCGTTACAGTGTGTCGATCAGTAGTCTAAAAAGTGTGAATAATCTTAAATCAGACGTTGTTCGTATTGGACAAACACTTGTGATCCCTAGGACATAATATGGTCATTCAACTGCTACCTCCTCAACTTGCAAACCAAATCGCAGCCGGTGAAGTAGTTGAACGTCCGGCTTCGGTGGTCAAAGAACTGGTTGAAAATAGTCTTGATGCTGGTGCCACTAGAGTTGATATAGATATCGACAAAGGGGGAAGCAAGCTTATTCGTATTCGCGATAACGGTGCGGGCATCCCTAAAGATGAGTTAGCCTTGGCTCTATCGCGTCATGCTACCTCAAAAGTACATACACTAGATGACCTAGAAGCTATTTTAAGCTTTGGTTTTCGAGGTGAAGCTTTGGCCAGCATTAGCTCAGTGTCTCGGTTAACTTTAACCTCAAAAACCGCTGAACAATCTGAAGCTTGGCAGGCCTTTGCTGAAGGCTCGCAAATGGACGTTAAGGTCACGCCTGCCGCACATCCGCAAGGCTCAACGATTGAAGTGGTGGATTTATTTTTTAATACTCCCGCAAGACGTCGTTTTTTAAAAAGCGACAAAACGGAATTTACCCATATTGATGAGTGGTTAAAACGGATTGCGATTGTTCGCAACGATATTCACTTTACCTTGACACATAATGGTAAATTAGTTCGCCAGTATCGACCTGCCAATACCGAGATCCAGACCCAGCAACGATTAGCTCAAATTTGTGGGAAAGCCTTTGCAGAACAGGCGTTGAGCATTGAGTGTGAACATGATGGTTTATTATTAAGTGGTTATTTACAATCACCACATGACAGTGTCATCACAGATACCAGCTTTTTTTATGTCAATGGACGATTAATCAGAGATCGTCTGGTTAATCACGCCGTAAAACAAGCTTTTGCTGAATATGGCATTGAGCATCAGCCGGGATATGTGCTGATGTTATCGCTTGATCCACACCAAGTTGATGTGAATGTACACCCAGCCAAGCACGAAGTGCGTTTTCATCAATCTCGTTATGTACATGACTTTATTCTACAAACGGTACAGTCAGCGTTAGTGCAAATGCCTGTATTGTCTTTGCCTGATGTTGAATTACATCACCATGATAATGTCGCACCGATGCACACAGAGTCAACCTTGTTGCATAATGCCAATATTGTCGACACCACTGAAGACGCCTTTACACTTAATCATGAGCCTGACAAGGCGATTAACAGTGTTAGCCCATTCGGTTCGATGCATGTTCCGGGAAAGAATAATGACTTATCTGGTGGCTATTCAGCTGCAATTAAGCCTAGTTATGATAAAAAGCCCACCATTGCATCTTCCTCTGGGGTCAATAAGACGGCCATTGCCAATTATGGACATTTGCTGCATACCCCGATGAATACCCCAGTATCATATGTTAATGAAGTGACGACTCAAGTTGCAATGCCGCCCATATTAGCGGGTGAGCATTGGGTTATTTGTAAAGATGATAAGCTGTCATTACTGCCAATAAAACAGGTGTTGTTGACAGTGAGAAAGGAAGAGGCTGCAGCCAAGTTTGTTAATGGTTTAGTGTCTCAGCCATTATTAATGCCAGTGTCTATTGCAGCAGATTTGGATTGGACAGAAACATTAGTAATACGTGATCTGTTACTGCGCCAAATGGGTATTGAATTAACAATTCGCTTCCAACAGTTGATAATTAAAAAAGTGCCCCCATATTTGAGGGAAAGCCAACTTGCTATTGTGATCCCTGAGTTACTACAATGGATACAATTAGAACAACCGAAAGACAGTGCTATTGTGGCTTGGCTTGCACAACAAAGTTTATCGCAATTTGAGCCCGCGCCAGCCTTATGGCAGCGATTTTGTTCACTTGACGAAGAAACTAAACAAATTTGTTATGACCAAGAACACATATTGCCTTGGCACAATTGGATGAAAGATTATTAACGTGAACAGTGTCGATAAGCCAAAAGTGATTTTTTTAATGGGGCCCACCGCCTCAGGCAAAACGGCACTAGCCATTGAAATGGCGACGCAACATAATTGTGAGATTATCTCAGTCGATTCAGCATTGATTTATCGTGATATGGATATAGGGTCTGCTAAACCGAGTTTGCAAGAACTGCAATTAGCGCCGCATAAATTAATTGATATTCTTGATCCTAGCGAAAGTTATTCAGCGGCAGATTTTCGCCGTGATGCTTTATTGGCCATAGAAGACATTGTTAGCCGAGGTAAGACGCCTTTACTCGTGGGTGGTACCATGATGTACTTTAAGGCATTGTTAGAAGGTTTGTCACCTTTACCCGCTGCTGATAACGGCATTAGGCAGCAAATATTAGCTCAAGCTCAAACCCAAGGTTGGGACGCGCTGCATCAAGAGTTGTGTGATATTGATCCCGTCGCGGGAGAAAGAATTCATCCTAACGATCCACAACGATTGTCGCGAGCACTAGAGGTATATCGGATCAGTGGTAAAACAATGACTGAATTGACTCAAACGAAGTCAACCGCTTTGCCGTATGATGTAGTGCAATTTGCTATTGCACCAACCGACAGAAAAATTTTACATCAATTAATCGCTAACCGCTTTAATATGATGTTAGAACAAGGTTTTATCGAAGAAGTTGCGCGTTTAAAAGCGCGTAACGATTTGCATTTAGAGCTACCGTCTATGCGTTGTGTTGGTTACAGACAGTGCTGGCAGTACCTAGATAATGAATTTGATCATACGACCATGGTCGAAAAAGCTACTGCAGCCACTAGGCAATTGGCCAAACGTCAATTAACATGGTTGAGGAGTTGGCCCGATTTACAGTGGCTTGAAAGTGGTGCAGAAGGAAATTTAGTTACGCTTATGCAACAAAGCAACTAGCTAATTTGGCGTTGCTGTATAATACTAAAACTAAACAATAAAACTTAATTCAACATATTTATAAAATAAAAAAAGGAAATTGAAATGGCTAAGGGGCAATCTTTACAAGACCCATTTTTGAACGCATTGCGTCGAGAGCGTGTACCCGTCTCTATTTATTTAGTGAATGGTATCAAATTACAAGGCCAAGTTGAGTCGTTTGATCAATTTGTTATCTTGTTGAAAAATACGGTAAGCCAAATGGTTTACAAACACGCTATTTCAACAGTCGTACCAGCACGCCCATTTAACGTTTCTGCTCACCAAGGTACTGCCAATGGTGAAGAAAGTGATGTTGAATAATTGAAAAGGAATATAATTTTTGTTTGATCGTTATGAAGCGGGTGAAACAGCGGTATTGGTTCATATAGACTTTTCTGATGAAGAGCGTCGAGAAGATCTTATTGAGTTACAGTTGTTAGTTGAATCTGCTGGTGCTCGCTCCATTGGGGTGATTACTGGCAGCAGACGTTCGCCGGATCGTAAGTTTTTTATTGGTACCGGTAAAGCTGAAGAACTGGCTGCTATGGTCGCTGCTACTGAGGCCAATGTAGTTATTTTTAATCATGCATTGAGCCCTGCTCAAGAACGTAATCTTGAATTGGTATGTCAGTGTCGAGTATTAGACCGAACGACACTTATTCTTGATATTTTTGCTCAACGAGCAAGAACTCATGAAGGTAAGTTGCAAGTGGAGCTAGCGCAATTGCGCCACATGTCGACACGCTTAATTCGAGGTTGGACTCATTTAGAGCGACAAAAAGGCGGTATCGGGATGCGAGGGCCGGGTGAAACTCAGCTTGAAACAGACCGACGTTTATTACGAGGCCGGATCAAGAATATTAATCGTCGCCTTGATAAAGTGGATAAACAACGTGAGCAAAGCCGCCGAGCTCGTAAGCGCAGTGACTTAGCGACAGTGTCTTTAGTGGGTTATACCAACGCGGGTAAATCGACATTATTTAATGCGTTAACGTCATCGGACGTTTATGCTGCCGATCAGTTATTTGCAACATTGGATCCGACGCTACGTAAGTTATCATTACCTGATGGTGCGGTAATTTTAGCGGATACTGTTGGGTTTATTCGTCATTTACCTCATGACCTTGTTGCGGCATTTAAGGCCACATTACAAGAAACTCGACAAGCAGAAATTCTTTTACATGTCGTTGATTGTGCAGATGAAAATATGGCTGAAAATTTTGACCAAGTACAAAATGTATTGGAAGAAATTGATGCAGATGAGATTCCTCAATTAGTAGTATGTAACAAGATTGATTTACTTGAAAATTTCGCGCCCCGTATCGATTACGGTGAAGACGGTAAACCTGAGAGGGTTTGGGTCTCTGCGCAAAAACGCATTGGATTTGATTTGCTGCTTAAAGCTATAACCGAATTAATCGGTCAAGTTATTTGCGAGCTTACATTGAAAATACCTGCATCAGCAGGACATTATCTTGGCCAGTTTTATCGGCTAGATGCAATACAGCAGAAAGAGTATGACGATCTGGGGAACTGTATTTTGTCTGTTCGTTTATCGGAGGCCGATTGGCGCCGATTAGCTAAACAGAGTCAGGGGGAATTAGAGGCATTTATTTTTGAATCTTCAGAAGTAGACGCCTCTTGTTAATCTCATTTATTTCATCCAATTATGGAGTGCTAAATGGCTTGGAATGAGCCCGGTAACAAGGGGAACAAAGACCCTTGGGGAAATAAAGGTGGTAACGATAAAGGGCCACCGGATCTTGACGAAGTATTTCGTAACCTATCAAAACGTTTTGGTGGCAAGGGGGGCAATAGCGCTTCAGGTCTACCATTTAATTCATCTTTATTGATTGTATTTGTCGTTATTGCCTTAATTATTTGGGCATTGTCGGGTTTATACACGGTTAAAGAAGCTGAACGTGGTGTGTTACTTCGTTTTGGTGAGCACATTGGTGAAGTGAGTTCCGGTTTACATTGGAAAGCCACTTTTATTGATGAAGTGATCACCGTCGACGTGGAAACGTTCCGTTCGATTCCAGCGTCTGGCAGAATGCTGACATCTGATGAAAACGTCGTGAATGTTGAACTCGTAGTTCAATATAGCGTATCAGATGCTTATTCATATTTATTCAGTGCTGTTGATGCCAATTCGAGTTTGCGTGAAGCGACCGATAGTGCGTTGCGTTATGTCATTGGCCATAATCGTATGGATGACATTTTAACCACTGGACGTGATGCTATTCGTCGTGATACTTGGACAGAGTTAGAGCGTATTATTGAGCCGTATAAATTAGGCTTACAAATTCGTGACGTTAACTTTTTGCCCGCTCGTCCTCCAGAAGAAGTGAAAGATGCATTTGATGATGCTATTTCAGCTCAGGAAGATCAACAACGCTTTATTCGCGAAGCTGAAGCCTATGCGCGTGAAATTGAACCTAAAGCGCGTGGCCAAGTAGAACGAATGACACAGCAAGCTAATGCGTATAAACAGCGTGAAGTGCTTGAAGCTCAAGGTAAAGTCGCTCGATTTGAGAAGTTATTACCTGAGTATAAAGCTGCGCCTGATGTGACCCGTAATCGTTTATACCTTAATGCGATGCAATCTGTGTTGGCTGATACTAATAAAGTACTCATTGACACAAAGAATAGCGGTAATTTAATGTATTTACCTTTGGATAAACTGATGGATTCTTCTAAGGATCTGCGCAATCAAGTACAACCTGAGGTGGAGCGTCACATTAATTCGGGATCAGGTGATGGTGTCAATACGCCTATTACCAGCATGTCGTCTGATGGTCGTCTCAGCCGCGAAGATCGTCTTCGCCAAGGGAGGAACTAACAATGGGTAGATTAGCTCTGATCATGCTTGTGGTCATTTTAGGGGTTGGTTTTTCATCTTTGATGGTGGTAAACGAAGGCGAACGCGCAATTGTAGCCCGCTTTGGTAAGGTCCTTAAAGATGAAGACGTCACAAAGGTATTTGCTCCAGGCCTTCACTTTAAATTACCCGTAGTGGATAAAGTGCGCTATATGGATGCTCGTATCCAGACATTGGATGGTGCAGCTGATCGTTTTGTTACTTCTGAAAAGAAAGACTTAATGGTCGATTCCTATGTCAAGTGGCGTATTCGTGATTTTAAAACGTATTATCTTTCTACCAATGGCGGTGTTAAAGCCAATGCAGAAAGCTTATTACAAGCCAAAATCAATAACGATTTACGCACTGAATTTGGTCGCCGGACGATCAAAGAAATTGTGTCAGGTAAACGCGATGAATTGCAAACCGATGCATTAGAAAATGCTTCTGAAAGTGCTCAGAATCTTGGCATTGAAGTGATTGATGTACGTGTTAAGCAAATTAATTTACCTGCTAATGTCAGTATCAGTATTTATCAACGTATGCGCGCCGAACGCCAAGCAGTGGCGAAAGAGCACCGTGCAGAAGGTAAAGAGCAATCTGAGATTATTCGCGCGACCATTGATGCGAATGTCACAGTTAAGATTGCTGAAGCTGAGCGTAACGCTTTGACCGTTCGTGGTGAAGGTGATGCATTATCGGCAAAAATCTATGCTGATACTTACGGTAAAGATCCTGAGTTTTATAGCTTTTTACGTAGTTTAGAAGCCTATAAAGAAAGTTTTGCCGGCAAAAATGACATCATGGTGTTAGAACCTGAAGGCGATTTCTTCAAATACATGAAATCATCTAGCGGGAAATAGCGTTGATATTTGTTTAGCCTAAAAAAAGCTCGGTTTTTACCGAGCTTTTTTATGTCTGTAATTTGAATTCAGTTTTGCAAAAAACCATTGGTAAATGACAATAGTGAAGCTTTGAGACGTTTTTTACTGTCTAATGTCGATAAATTACTGATTTAACTAAGTGTTAACGCGGTTTTTTTTACTAATTAAGTTGCTGCTAATTGTTGCGGGACGGTTGATTTATATGCGCTTTTGAAAAAAATGTTAATATCCTCAACATAGATGTATGTTTTCACTATGATCTGGTTCTAATTTTTCGCTATAATGAGCACCGCCTCAAACTATGATTTTAGCGTTTTACCTTTTTGGTCGCTAAAGTATTGAAATATAAAAATTCCAACACCCTCTGGGAGATAAGTGGATGAGCAATGCGCCAGTCGATACCGGACGTCGCAGATTCCTGACAGCCGCAACCGCCGTAGTAGGTGGTGCTGGTGCTGTCGCTGTAGCGGTTCCTTTCATCAAGTCATGGAATCCGAGTGCCAAGGCGAAAGCTGCAGGTGCGCCGGTCGAAGTAAATATTAGTAAAGTAGAACCAGGTCAGTTAATTCGTGTCGAATGGCGTGGAAAACCGGTTTGGGTCGTTCGTCGTACAGAAGCTGTGCTAAATAATCTTAAAACATTAGACAGTCAATTACGCGATCCTGCTTCTTTAGAATTACAGCAACCAGAATATGCAACTAACCCTGCTCGTTCTATTAAGCCTGAATTCTTTATTGCAGTCGGTATTTGTACTCACTTAGGTTGTTCGCCAACTTATCTCCCTGATTCATTCGGTGAGCAGGTTGAAGGCGTGACATCTGGTTTCTTCTGTCCTTGTCATGGTTCTAAATTTGACATGGCTGGTCGTGTATTCCAGGGTGTTCCTGCACCATTAAACCTAGTGGTCCCACCGCACAAATATATCGGTGATGCTAACGTTATCATCGGTGTAGACACAGGAGCGGCGTAATGGTTAAGAATTTAATTGATTGGATTGATGCACGCATCCCAATGACGGCAACTTATAACCGTCATGTGGGTCAGTATGCGACACCAAAGAACTTTAACTTTTGGTATTTCTTTGGTTCATTAGCATTATTAGTATTAGTTAACCAGTTACTGACAGGTATTTGGTTAACCATGAATTACGTACCGACTGCAGAAGGTGCGTTTGCTTCTGTTGAATACATAATGCGTGATGTTGATTACGGCTGGTTACTTCGTTATATGCACTCTACCGGTGCATCGGCGTTTTTCTTTGTGATCTATATGCACATGTTCCGTGGGGTAATTTACGGTTCTTATCAAAAACCAAGAGAGCTCTTATGGCTATTTGGTATGTTGATTTTCCTTGTGCTGATGGCTGAAGCATTCATGGGTTACTTACTGCCTTGGGGACAAATGTCTTACTGGGGCGCGCAGGTCATTATCTCTTTGTTTGGTGCCATTCCTATTATTGGTGATGACCTAACATTGTGGATCCGTGGTGACTACGTTATTTCTGGCGCAACATTAAACCGTTTCTTCGCACTGCATGTTATTGCGTTACCACTTGTATTGGTTGTGTTGGTGTTCTTACACCTAATTGCATTACATGAAGTGGGTTCGAATAACCCAGACGGCGTCGAGATTAAAAAGAACAAAGATGAGAACGGATGGCCCATTGATGGTATTCCATTCCACCCTTATTACACTGTAAAAGATATTATGGGTGTAGCTGGTTTCTTGATCGTGTTCTGTTATGTGCTGTTCTTTATGCCTGAAGGCGGTGGTTATTTCCTTGAAAAGCCAAACTTTGAAGCGGCTAATCCAATGAAGACCCCTGATCACATAGCACCTGTTTGGTACTTCACACCCTTCTATGCCATTTTGCGTGCAATTCCTGATAAGTTAATCGGTGTTGTTGCTATGGGTCTGTCGATTGCTGTGCTGTTTATTCTGCCTTGGCTTGATCGTTGTAAAGTGAAGTCTATCCGCTACCGTAGTTTGACTCACAAAATCAACATTGCACAATTTACTGTGTCGTTCATCATTCTTGGTTATTTAGGTGTCGTTCCTGCAACGCCTGAGTTAACTATAGCGGCACGTGTATTCACTTTCACTTATTTTGGTTTCTTTGTAGCCTTATGGTTCTACAGTAAAAATGAGAAAACAAAAGAAGTGCCAACGAGGGTGACACACTAATGAAAAAGTTATTAATTGCATTAGTTACATTACTGCCATCTCTCGCAATGGCAGCAAGTGGACATGGTGTTCATTTAGAAAGCGCTAACGTTGATTTACATGATAAAGCGTCATTAGAACGTGGTGTGGATTTATTTCAACATTACTGCTCTGGATGTCACAGCACGCAATACCAACGCTATGAGCGTGTTGCCACTGACTTAGGTATCTCTAACGATGATATGCGTAACAAGTACATGTTCACCAATGCTAAAATCGGTGATCTAATGGAAAACGCAATTCCTACTGCAGATGCGGCTAAATGGTTTGGTGCTGCGCCTCCAGATTTAACGTTAGTTGCTCGTGTACGTGGAGCTGATTGGGTATATTCTTACCTAAAAGGTTTCTATGCAGATGAGAGTCGTCCATTTGGTGCCAACAATACCGTGTTCCCATTAGTGGGTATGCCACATGTTTTACAAGACCTGCAAGGTCTTGCAACTCCTCATTATGAAAAGAAAGTAATTGACGGTGTTGAAACGGTGGAATTAGTAGGTCTAAACCCTGCTACTGGTGGCAAAATGAGTGCAGAAGAATACGACCAAGCGGTGCGTGATATCACCGGTTTCTTAGTCTATTCTGCTGAACCTGTTCAGTTAGAGCGTGAAGCTTTAGGCTGGTGGGTACTTGGATTCCTGTTTATTTTCTTCATCATTGCTTATTTCTTGAAGAAAGAATACTGGAAAGATGTACACTAGCCATCAATAACGGTTAATATACACCATCCGCATATTGTAAACGGGGGGCTTAGCCCCCTCGTTTGTTTTGTTTTTTTTAGTTTCTGGAGGGTATCAATGGCTGTTGCTGCCAACAAGCGCTCTATCATGACACTTTTTTCTGGTGCCGATGATTTATATAGTCACCAAGTACGTATCGTATTGGCTGAAAAAGGGGTTACCGTTGATGTTTTACAGGTAGACCCAAGTGAGATGCCTGAAGATTTACTTGAAGTAAATCCATACAACTCAGTACCGACCTTAGTTGATCGTGAGCTAGTGTTGTACGAATCACGCATTATTATGGAATATTTGGATGAGCGTTTTCCACATCCTCCATTAATGCCTGTATACCCAGTATCTCGCGGCCAAAGCCGTTTAATGATGCACAGAATCGACACTGACTGGTATGCGCTTGTAGAGCGTATCCGTAAAGGTGAAAAAGCTGATGCTGCGCGTAAAGAGTTAACTGAAAGCTTGATTGCTCTAGCGCCAGTATTTGCTGAAATGCCATACTTCATGAGCGAAGAGTTTGGTTTATCTGATTGTTACTTAGGCCCATTATTATGGCGTCTACCAGTATTAGGTATTCACTTAGATCCTCGTACATCGAAAGATATCAGTGCTTATATGACCCGTATTTTTGAACGTGAATCATTTAAGGCATCGTTAACTGAGGCTGAGCGCGAAATGCGCATGGGCATGTAATGAAACCAATAACAGCTAATCGTCCATATTTGTTGCGTGCTTACTATGAGTGGTTGATGGATAACCATTTGACGCCACACGTAGTTGTGGATGCATTTGTTAACGGTACGCAAGTTCCGCAGCAATTTGTCAAAGACGGTCAAATCGTCCTGAATATTGCCACCGGAGCGGTGTCTAATCTTCACATGTCCAATGATGCTGTTGAGTTTAATGCACGTTTTGGTGGTGTACCACAAAATGTCTATTTACCTATGGCATCTATCGTCGCCATTTATGCACGTGAAAACGGCGCTGGCACGGTGTTTGATATGGAAGATGCGTACATGATCGAAGGTGAAGATGATGATTTATCATCTGTGCCAGCATCAATGAAATCTGTTGATGATACTTCGACATTACCACCATCGCCTAAATCGACGGATCCAGATGATAAAGCTAAGCGTAAAAACCATTTAACTGTGGTGAAGTAACGATTAGTTATCAGCACATAAAACCAGTCGCAAGGCTGGTTTTTTTTAAGCTAAAATTGATGTGCCACAAAAAATTTATAACGAAGTGGAACCCATAATGTTGTTGATGATTGATAATTATGATTCTTTTACGTTTAACTTAGTGCAGTACTTCCAAGCGCTTGGGCAACAGATACTGGTTAAGCGAAATGATGACATCACCATTGAACAAATTGAAGCATTAGCACCGACTCATTTAATCATTTCTCCCGGTCCGTGTACTCCAAATGAAGCGGGTATTTCACTCGCGGCGATAAAATACTTTGCGGGTAAAATCCCCATTCTGGGTGTCTGTTTAGGACATCAAGCTATCGCCCAAGTGTTTGGCGTTGACGTTGTACGCGCAAAACGTGTTATGCACGGTAAAACCAGCTTGATTGAACATAATCAACAGGGATTATTTTTTCAGTTAGCACTTCCGCTGCAGGTGACTCGCTATCATTCATTGTTGATTAATCATGTTCCCAATGGCTTTAGGCTGGATGCGTGGTTTGATGATCCCGTCCATGGTCGTGAAATTATGGCAATGAGCCATGCTGATTTAGGTATTTACAGTGTTCAGTTTCATCCTGAGTCTATATTGACTCAGCAAGGTCATGAACTATTGGATAACTTTTTACATCTATAAAGTGTTATTCACAGTCAATTTTTAGGTTGATAATCACTTATTCTGTTACAACTTCTGCAACCAATCTGGCTAAAGTCACGCGGCAATTATGCTATAAATAGCGCTTAAAAATAATAAAAGGGATGATCATGACAAGCTTTATGCGAAACATTGCGCTGAGTGCACTTTCTTTGGCCATAATGAGTGGCTGTGCCGCCACCGATATTAACAATACCTCTGCTATCGTAACCAACAGCGCAAGCGCATTGACCGTACCATTAGCTCCGCCTCCCAAAGCCCAGCAGCCGTTGACACTTAATCAAATTATGGCCAATCCAGATTGGATGGGAATCTTTGCTCAAGGAGCTTATTGGAGCGATGACAGTCAATCGGTATATTTCAGTCGCCAAGCACATCAATCTCCGGTCCGTGATTTTTATCAACAAGCTATTGGACAGTCTGAGGCAAACAAACTTGCACTCAATCAGCTACACCTTGCCGATCAACGTAATGGCGTATTCGATCAGGCAAAGACTCAAAAAGCCTATATTTATCAAGGTAACGTATTTGTAAAAGACTTATCAAATGGTGAAATAAAGCAAATTACCCGTCAAAATGATGCCATTAATGGGGTGCGTTTTTTAACGGGTGGCGACCTTGCATTCTGGCAAGGTAATAATATTTTTCGGGTGTACCAGTCTAGCGGGCTAGTGGAACAAATTGCCGCCATCCAAATGGAAAACGAACCTAAAGCGACGCAAGCACCCAGTAGCTTTATCGCTAAGCAACAGCACAGATTAATTAACTATGTTGCCAGGGAACATGATAACAGTGTCACACGTGATGAATACCGTGACTCATTGGCTAAAGCCGATCCCACTTTTTCAGCTAAACCTTGGTATTTAGGTGATACCGAAGTGGTTTCAGAAATGAGCTTGTCACCTGATGGACGTTACGTGATATTGGCATTGACTGATAAAAATTATGATTGGCGTGCAGAACACGACATTATGCCCAATTATTTGGGCCAAGAGGGTTATGTCGTTCCCGTGCCTTCTCGTGCTCGAGTGGCTGAAGATGTCTTTCCTGGACAACGTTTAGTGCTACTTGATCTTGTTGAACACAATAAAAAAGACATTACCATCGAAGGTCTAACAGGTTTTGATCAAGACGTACTGGCAAGTGTCAAAACTGAAAATGCTAAGGCCCAAGGCAAAAGCTATAAAAGCGAAAAAGCACCACGTTTAGTCCAGTTAATGCAAGATTGGGAATGGAGTCAGAGTGCAATTCAGTGGCATGAGTCTGACGATAAATTATTAGTGATGCTGGAAGCCGTTGACAACAAAGATCGCTGGATCGCCAGTGTTGATCTTCAAAAAGGCAAGCTGATAACCGAACACCGATTACATGATGATGCTTGGGTAAATTATAATTTTAATCAATTTGGTTGGATAACCGGTACCGATAGCATGTACTACTTATCTGAAGAGTCTGGTTTTTCTCAGCTATATATCAAAACAGCCTCTAATGAAGTAACAGCCTTAACTAATGGCAAATTTGTGGTTGATAATGTGACTTTATCACCCGATGCAAAACATCTTTATTATCGTGCCAATAAAGACCACCCAGGCAGCTATAATGTTTACCGGGTAGAGATTGCCAGCGGCAAAACAGAACAACTGACTCAGTGGTTAGGCACATTGGATTACAGCTTAAGCCCTGATGGGCAATCACTGTTATTAACGGCTTCTTCTGCTGTGCACCCTGATGAGCTATACATTCAATCTATTGGTGGCGAAATTAGCCAATTAACCCATTATACCAGCACAGCGTTTACACAATATCCTTGGCAAGCACCGCAAATTGTCACAGTACCTTCAAGCCATGGCGCGGGGCAAATTTACGCTCGGGTTTATTTGCCACAAGATTATGATCCTCAGCAAGCTGATAAATATCCAGCCGTGGTGTTTAACCATGGAGCCGGTTATTTACAAAATGCCCATTATGGTTTTTCAGGCTACTTCCGTGAATTTATGTTCAATAACTTACTTACCCAACAAGGCTATGTGGTGATGGACATGGATTATCGCGGTTCAAAAGGTTATGGACGTGACTGGCGTACGTCAATTTATCGTAATATGGGTCATCCTGAAGTTGAAGATTTGATAGACGGTGTGGCTTGGATGGCGAAAAATGCTAACGTTGATAGCAAACGTGTTGGTACTTATGGTGGTTCATACGGTGGATTTCTCACCTTTATGGCGCTGTTTAATGAACCTGAGTTATTCCAAGCAGGGGCCGCATTACGCCCTGTAACAGACTGGGCCCATTATAATGCGCCATACACGTCAAATATTTTAAATACGCCTGACGTTGATCCTATCGCCTATGAGCGTAGCTCACCGATAGAATATGCTCAAGGTTTACAGAAACCATTACTGATCATGAGTGGTGTAGTAGATGACAACGTATTTTTTCAAGATAGTGTGCGCATGGTTCAACGTCTGATTGAATTAGAAAAACCGATGTTTGAAATGGCAATCTATCCGGTTGAGCCGCATGGATTTAAGCAAGCTTCAAGTTGGTTAGACCAGTATCGTCGTATTTATAAATTGTTTGATCAAGAACTTAACTAATTGGCTCTGGATTCAAAAAAACAAATAAATATCGATTATGGCTTCCTTTGAGAAGCCATAATTTTTATGATTAAGCGATAAAAACAGTAAAAGGCAATGTAAGTGGCAATATCAATAGCAGGTGGAGTTCGGCCCGGAAAAGTCATCGAGATTGAGCGCCGGCTCTATAAACAACTTATTGTGGGTAAGCACAAAGCCAATGCTATGCCTGATGAGTTGAGCGTTGAGTTAGAACAGAGCGCCAATAAGCTTGATATTGAGCGTCAAGCATTAAAAGTGCGCCTCGAAAAACAAGCTAAAGAAAAAAATGTATTTCTTGAGGTGTCTGCACAGTTAACCCATACGGTTAATCATGCGATAGAGCATCAATTAGCGCATCCACAAATGGTATTAGAGGCATCGGGAATTAGCGAAAGCCAAATTTTACTGCTCGATTTATTATTACATTCAGACCTTAACATTAATCGACTTCGACCCATTATTGAAAGTATTAGCTGGTTATCTCGTGATTTAATCAATTTAATTAACAGTCCGGCATCAGGTCACCGACGGCCCAAACATACCGATGTGCAAGTGACTGACATTAAGCTGGTGCTTAACTATATCGGGATTGAGAATTTACGCTTACTGATCCCTTATTTTTGCTTACGTCATTGGTTACCTTCAGGTAATGCTAACTTATTGTGGATAACCAGAAAGCTAAGGCGATATAGCATGGTAAGTGCCATTGCGGCGCAAACGTTAGCTGAGTTACATAATGAAGCGCCGAGTTTGGCTTATAGCTGTGCCTTAATGTATCAATTTTCTACCTCCATCATACTCAGCCAAAGTGGGCATATGTTTGATAACACTTGGGGGACATGGCTCAGAGAGGCCAGTCACAGTGGCGAAAAACAAGTTTACGATGCCATTATGGCAACTGATTTTCCTGCGCAAGCGGTGTTAGATCAAGTGATACAACATAGCCATCGTTTAAATTGGCAATTGCTGACATTACTTAAATTTGAAGACTCTCCGATAACCTTAGTATTAAAAGAGTTAGATCACGATTACCATTTCACCGAGTTGTCAGCTGATGCCGCGATAGTGGCTAAGGCCAGTTGTTATGCCAAAGTGCTTTTGTTAGAAGAGCAACAACAAATCGATCCACAAGAAAAGCGAATTATGTTTGATTATTATCAATTTTCAGATCAAGAATTAATTCGGCTTAAAGGGCAAAATTTTCGTAAGCTTGATTTACTTTAAACCGACTATCTCTGTCAGAGTTGGAAATGTTAAATCTGTGTAATTATTCACTTTTGATGAATAGCCACACAAAATCGAGTCAAATAAGTTTTTTTATGACTAGTTATGCTCCATACCCCTGAATAAGCGCATTGTTTAGGCATGTTTTTTAAATCTTTATGCACAATGCCAAGCAAGCCTGCACAAGTTAATTGTACTGAACTGGTATTTTGATCACATTTTCGCTAATAATGTCGCATAAATAATACAAACTTCCGCTAATGAACTAACAGAATATAAAGCAAACAGCGGAAACAGCGGCTTTGAAGCCGTTTACAACCTGAAGGATAAAATGCAATGAGTGTAGAAATGAATCTAACCCGTGCCCAGTTTGATGAAGTTATGGTGCCTAATTATGCGCCTGCCGCGGTTATTCCTGTACGCGGTAAAGGTAGCCGAGTGTGGGATCAAGAAGGCAAAGAATTCATCGATTTCGCTGGTGGTATTGCAGTAAATTGTTTAGGTCATTGTCACCCTGCTTTAGTGTCTGCATTAAAAGAGCAGAGCGAAAAGTTATGGCATTTATCAAACGTAATGACTAACGAGCCAGCGCTTGAATTAGCCACAAAGTTAGTTAATGCCACTTTTGCTGAGCGGGTATATTTTGCTAACTCAGGTGCTGAAGCGAATGAAGCCGCCTTAAAATTGGCTCGTCGTTATGCACTAGACAACCATAGTGCTGATAAAGATCAAATCATCGCATTTGATAAAGCGTTCCATGGCCGTACATTCTTTACGGTAACCGTAGGCGGACAAGCTGCTTATTCTGACGGTTTTGGCCCTAAGCCACAAAGTATTACTCACGTGCCTTTTAATGATATCGCTGCACTTGAAGCGGTTATTTCTGATAAGACTTGTGCCATCATGCTTGAACCTCTTCAAGGTGAAGGCGGGATTATCGACGGTGAGCCTGAGTTCTTAAAAGCGGTACGTCGTTTAGCCGATAAGCACGACGCATTAGTAATTTTTGATGAAGTACAAACGGGCGTAGGCCGAACCGGTGAGCTATTTGCTTACATGGGGACTGATATCGTGCCTGATATTTTAACCAGTGCCAAAGCGCTAGGCGGTGGCTTCCCTATCGCCGCAATGCTAACAACAGCAAAAATTGCCGCTCACTTAAAAATCGGTACTCATGGTTCTACTTATGGCGGCAACCCACTGGCTTGTGCTGTAGGAAATGCGGTAATGAATGTGGTTAATACCAAAGAAGTACTGGACGGTGTTAAACATCGCGAACAGCTATTTCGTGATGGTTTAGCGGCAATTAATGCCAAATACAACGTATTTAGTGAAGTGCGTGGTAAAGGCTTGTTAATTGGTGCGGTATTAAATGAGCAATATGAAGGTCGTAGTCGCGAGTTTTTGTTAGCCTCAGTTGCTGAAGGCTTAATGAGTTTGATGGCCGGTGCAAACGTTGTGCGTTTTGCTCCTTCATTAGTGATCCCAGAAGCTGATATCGCAGAAGGCTTATTGCGTTTTGAACGCGCTGTAGCAAAAGTGGTTGCAGGTTAATTAGCAAAAAGTGCACCCCCAGCGTGCACTTTTTTGTTTGGGTACGCTGACAACGTAAATATGCGCCGAAATGTATTTCAGCGCTGTTTGCTTGTGGCGCAATGAGGAGATTAAGATGTTAATCATACGTCCTATCCGTGCAAGTGATTACGATGCACTCTACAGTATCGCAGTCGAGTCAGGCCACGGTTTTACATCTTTACCAGTTAACGAAGAGTTACTGCGTTCAAAGATTGCTAGGGCAGAGGCATCTTTTATCAAGCATGTTGATAAACCTTTTGACGAAGGTTACTTGATGGTGCTTGAAGACATGAAAACCAATGAAGTTGTTGGTACCTGTGGTATTGAAGCGGCTGTCGGCATGGAAGATGCTTTTTATCATTACCGTTTAGGTACTGAGGTATACCACTCTCAACAAATATCGGTCCGTAATGAAGTTGAAACCCTGACATTATGCCATGACTACACGGGCGCCGCGGAACTGTGTACCTTGTTTTTAAAAGACGGTTATCGTAAAGGTAACAATGGTCGAATGTTGTCGCGATCACGTTTTTTATTATTAGCCCAACATCAGCATCGCTTTGGTGAAACTGTGATAGCTGAAATGCGCGGTGTTAGTGATGACCATGGCGACTCACCTTTTTACGAATGGCTACAGCATCATTTTTTAGGCATCGACTTTATTGAAGCCGATTATTTATCTGGCTTAGGCAAAAAAGCGTTTATGGCCGAAATGATGCCGCGAAACCCTGTTTACGTGTGTATGTTGCCTAAAAAAGCCCAAAAAGTGATCGGTGAAGTCCATAAAAATACTAAGCCAGCACTGCGTTTACTGCAAGCTGAAGGATTTAGGTTCCGCAATTACGTCGATATTTTTGATGGCGGCCCAACGGTTGAATGTTCAATTAGTGATATTCGCTCAGTAAAGAAAAGTCGCTTACTCACGGTTAACATCGGCAAAATGTTACATGCCGATCACCATTTTATTATATCCAACACTTCACTCGCTGATTATCGTGCATCAGCGATAAAATTATTGGTCTCTGATGAACACGACAATGTACTGCTTAGTCCTGAAATCGCCGCCGGTCTTATGGTTAGCGAAGGCGAGCAAATTCGTGTTTTAGCAATGTAGGAGCAAGAAATGACACAATATATTAAAGGTCAGTGGTTAGCTGGCGAAGGTCATGATATTAACTCAAAAAACCCTGCCAACGGTGACGTCATTTGGCAAGGTAACACTGCGACTGCCACACAAGTGAATGCAGCTGTCGATGCCGCTCGCGCGGCGCAGTTTGATTGGTTTATGTTGGGCTATGAAACCCGCTTGACCATTGTAGAAGCGTACCGCGCAGAACTCGAAGCTAATAAAGCCGAAATCGCTGAAACCATAGCTCAAGAAACGGGTAAGCCACAGTGGGAAACCGCAACTGAAGTGGGTGCCATGATTGGTAAAATTGCCTTGTCAGCGAAAGCTCACGACAAACGTACCGGTACTGAAACCAATGATTTACCTGCAGGACGCGCCGTATTACGCCACAAGCCTCATGGTGTTGTGGCCGTATTTGGTCCGTATAACTTCCCCGGGCATTTGCCAAATGGTCACATAGTGCCAGCATTATTGGCGGGTAACACAGTGGTATTTAAGCCGTCTGAATTGACGCCTAAAGTGGCTGAGTTAATGCTGAAATGTTGGGATAAAGCCGGTTTGCCACAAGGTGTGATTAACCTAGTGCAAGGTGAAGTTGAAACCGGTAAAGCGTTAGCGTCGCATCCACAAATTGACGGATTATTCTTTACCGGCAGTTCTCGGACTGGGCATATTTTACATGAACAATATGCTGGCCTCCCAGGTAAAATCTTAGCCTTAGAGATGGGCGGTAATAATCCGCTTATCGTTAAAGGTGTAACGGATACCAAAGCTGCAGTTCATGACATCATTCAGTCTGCTTATATTTCGTCTGGCCAGCGTTGTACTTGTGCTCGTCGTTTATACGTTGAAGAAGGCGCGCAAGGCGATGTGTTAATCGCAGCGCTAGTCAAAGCGGTTAAGCAAATTAAAGTCGGTCCTTGGAACGCACAACCACAGCCGTTTATGGGGGCGATGATTTCTGAAACCGCAGCGCTTGGCATGGTTGGTGCACAAGCTACCTTGCAGTCATTAGGTGGCGTTTCATTAGTTGAGTTAGTGCAAGTTGAAGCCGGAACCGGTTTAGTCACTCCAGGCTTAATTGATGTGACTCAGATTACTGAATTACCTGATGAAGAATATTTTGGTCCATTATTGCAACTCGTTCGTTATCGCGATTTTGACCAAGCGATTCATTTAGCCAATGCGACTCGCTATGGTTTATCTGCAGGTCTATTAGCGGATAGCCGTGAAGATTACGATTACTTTTTAGCGCGCATTCGTGCTGGTATTGTTAATTGGAATAAGCAGATCACTGGCGCATCAGGTGCAGCACCGTTTGGTGGTGTTGGCGCATCGGGTAACCATCGTGCAAGTGCATTTTATGCTGCTGATTACTGTGCTTACCCAGTCGCTTCAATGGAAGCTGACGCGGTGAGCTTACCTGCAACTTTAAGCCCTGGTTTATCAATTTAACTGATAAATTCATCGCATGATCAGTGCTGGCGATGTTAATCGCCAGCCTTATTTAGAAGGATTTAACCATGCATACTGACGTTAATGCTTTATTTGCTGCCTTATGGCAAGACTATATTCAGATGACGCCGTCAGCGGCGAAAATTCATCAGCTGCTAGGCCTCGGTGCTCCCATCATCAATGACCATATTGCGTTGCGGACCTTTAATATCGCCAAGGTGAATTTAAACGTACTGGCCAAGCATTTCACTTCTCTTGGTTATGTCGACAGTGGTGATTATCAGTTTGTGCAAAAAAAACTGATTGCCAAGCATTTTGAACATCCGGATCCTAAACAGCCAAAGGTGTTTATTTCTGAGCTGTTAGTTGAAGAGTTTAGCCCTGAGTTGCAAAAGACCATTCATGACTTAGTTGGCCAAGTGGATGTCGCAGCTACTACTGCAGATAATTTCATTTATTCTGGCTGTCATTGGGATCTAGATAAAGCGACATACCAAGCATTACTCGTTGAAAGTGAATATGCGGCGTGGGTTGCGGCATTAGGTTATCGTGCCAATCATTTTACGGTTTCAATTAATGATTTACCTGAGTTTGAGCGTATTGAAGATGTAAACCAAGCCTTAAAACAGGCTGGCTTTTTATTAAATAGCTCAGGCGGTGAAATTAAAGGGTCGCCAGAAGTGCTGCTAGAACAGTCTTCGACCATGGCCGATAAAGTGGTGGTGAAGTTTACCGATGGCGATGTTGAAATTCCAAGTTGTTTCTATGAATTCGCCCGCCGTTATCCGATGGATAATGGTCAGATTTATACTGGTTTTGTAGCGGCATCAGCCGACAAAATTTTTGAAAGTACCAATGCGATGTAATGTTCATCTATCGACAAAGAACCTAATTGAGTCATCAATTAGGTTTTTTTATGGGTATTGTTATTGATTAATCAAAATACTGACGCTCAGGCCTTTTAACGTTTCACTGCGACTAAATTGCAATACAAAACCGTATTGGTCACAAATCTCTTTAACGATAGATAAGCCTAATCCATGACCCACGGTGGCTTCATCTAATCGAGACCCTCTGGTGGTTAGTGAGGCCATTTGGGCTGGTTCTACGCCAATACCATCATCTTCTACTTGCAGTAATATTGCCTCTGAATCTGTGTAGCCAATACTGATGTTAACTTGGGTGTTGGCCCATTTAAAGGCATTGTCGAGCAAGTTGCCAAATAATTCCATGCCATCTTCGCGATGAATTGGAATACGACTTATCTGCTGCGGATTGACTATGGTGCATTGTATATATTGTTGGTGATGCACTCTGTGTAGCGTTTGGATTAAGCTATCGAAATCTTTTGGAATGGCTAATTGTGCCGCGGGTAACATGTCCCCTGTTATGCGTGCCGCAGCCAATTTACGTTCAATCATTTTATGGACTAAATCCAATTGCTGCTGCATTGCCATCGCGGCATCGGGATGGCTGAGTCCGAGAGCTTCAACTTGTTGCTGCATCACCGCGAGTGGGGTTTTTAAGCCGTGACTTAAATTGCCTAAGTTATTGCGACTACGTTCAATCTGTTTGGCCGTGTAGTCTAATAATTCATTATAGGTTTCGGCGAGTGGGCGGATCTCCGCTGGAATTTGTGAAATGGATAGCGAGGCAATCTCACCTTCGCGAAGCTTAGCCAGAGCACCTTGGATTTGATTCACCGGCTTAAAAGACTGGCGTAAAATAATAAAAATACCGGCGATCATCGCGAGTAACATGCCAATATTGATTGCCAATTTAGCGCCAAACACTTCACTGAAGACACTACGGCCGATACTGAGGTCTTGGGCGACAGTCAGTGTTGCGGTGTTGGGGCTGTTTGGCGCGCCTATGCCGATAGATAAGAGCTGCATATCATTATTTTTGGGCCCTTTAGCCTGCCAAACGCGTTTTTGTTGCGCTTGTAAGGGTTCAATGTGTAACTCTGCATCCCACAAGGACCGAGAGCGAATAGTTCGGTCGGGCAAATTTAATTGGAAGTAACGTCCTGAATAGGCGGGTCGATAGAAACTGGATAATTGGCTTTGGTCGATAACTAACTCATCTTCATTGAGTTGAGTGGCGATAATAATATGTTCTAAATCTTCTTCTAGGCGGTTAATAATTGAGTCATGAAACGCATCTCGCAGCATCGACTCAAACAAAAATAAGCCTATGAGGGTGGCAATGATGATTAATCCACTGAGCCATAGACTTAATTTAAAACGAATTGAGATCATTCAATAATGCCATGAAAAATATAACCCTGGCCACGGCGGGTTTCGATAGCTGTTTTACCCAGTTTTTTACGTAAATGTGTCACGTAAACTTCAACGACGTTACTTTCTTTTTCATCATCAAACTGATAAAGCTTGTCTGTAAGCTGCTGCTTAGAAAGAAGTTTTTTTGGCGACATCAAGAAGATTTTGAGTAACCTAAACTCCATAGACGTCAGTTCATATTCTTGATCATCGACAGTAACTTTTTGTTCGTTTTCGTCGAGGTTGACGCCGGCATAACATAATTGTTTGGATGATGAGTTTATCCGCCCATGAGCGCGATGAATTAACGCTTGAATGCGAGCGAGCAGTTCTTGGGTATGAAAGGGCTTACCTAAGTAATCATCAGCACCCGCATTAAAACCTTCAACCTTTTCGTGCCACTGACTGCGCGCTGTCAACATAATTACGGGGGTATTGATGCCACGTTCACGCCATTGAGTCACTAATGACAAACCATTTCCATCAGGTAAGCCTATGTCTAAGATGACACAGTCATAATTGGTTTCTTTCATCAAATAATCGGCTTCAATAGCTTTGTCTGTGACATCGGTAATATAACCTGCTTGCTTGAGTTGTTTTTCAAGCTCGGCAACGAGTAATGGGTTATCTTCAACGAGTAACAGTTTCATGTTTAGTACATTCGCTCGGTAATTGAGTCAATGAATCTTGCATGCCATTAGCTGCATCTAACTGCAGATTAACAACATGCCCTTGTTTTAGCTTAAATTGTAGATTATAGCGCAATTTATCTTGGTGTTGATAAAGCTGCGCGTCGATTAAGTGGCCATCACAATACTGCGATACCCAGGCTAAGTAATCATCTAATGAACGTATATTACCAGAAGAAACCAATTTTTGGACATTGTCGTGATCCAGAGGGAGTTCTTTTGCGGGAATATCTTGTTGGTTAATGGTGATGGCCATTAAGCTGCTCATTACTGTGGAGAACAAGCTATTCATGGTCGCTCCAAAATAAAAAAAGTGGCGTTCAGAGTATGAACACCACTTTAAGTATCTTGGCTTAAATCAAGCTGAAGCCTAAATGATTAAGGCTTAAACATTTAGCCTTAGTCGTCGTTTTTAGCGAGTGCCATAAACCACGATTGTTTTACCGTGTGCTTGAATCAAATTTTGTTCTTCAAGCATTTTTAAAATTCGACCAACGGTTTCGCGTGAACAACCGACAATTTGACCAATCTCTTGGCGGGTGATCTTAATCTGCATGCCGTCAGGATGTGTCATTGCATCAGGTTGCTTAGCAAGATGTAATAACGTTTGTGCAATACGGCCAGCCACATCAAGGAAGGCTAAGTCGCCCACTTTTTGACTAGTGCTGTGTAAACGATATGCCATTTGCGCAGAAAGCTTCATGAGAATTTCAGGATTAACCTGAATGAGTTGCTTAAACTTCTTATAAGAAATTTCTGCAATTTCACATGCTTGCTTAGCACGAACCCAAGCAGTACGTTCAGATTGTTCTTCAAACAACCCAAGCTCACCGATAAAGTCGCCTTGATTAAGATAAGACAGGATCATTTCTTTACCTTCGTCATCTTTGATCAATACTGCGACCGAACCTTTGACGATGTAATATAAAGTGTCAGACTCTTCACCTGCGTGAATTAAAGTACTCTTTGCTGGGTACTTATGAATGTGACAATGTGAAAGAAACCATTCTAATGTTGGGTCAGGTTTTGGCTTACCAATCAGAGCCATATGATATTCCTCGATTGATTAAAAATGAAAGTAAGTAATGTCTAATTAAGCATTCTACGCTATTGAAACGGTGAAAACTTTGATAGAGATCGTATTTAGAAGTGTGGGTAGTGTATATTAACTTGTTAAATTTTAGATTAAATTTATCTCGTTTGTGATGACTGTCCACTTTTTTTGTGAATTAGTCTTCATCATCACTACGATTGGGTTACAGCCAATGGCATTTATCTATTGTATTAGAACTATGTCTTAGCTAATGTTATTTAATCAGCATCATTAATAGTTGTCGAGGTATGCGTGAAAAAACTGAGTCAAATCGGGGTTGTTATCTGTGTCGTTTTATTAAGTGGGTTAAGTTTGTCTGTAAAAGCGTTTGTGATCCCGCCCTCCATTCAGTCTCAGGCGGCGACTAAACTGGTTCATATTCAGATTAAAGCTAAACAGGGCAATGCTGATGCACAATTTTTATTGGGCTTAATGAACCTTTCAGGACGATTTGCTACTCAAGATACTCAACAAGGTTTGAACTGGATTAATCTTGCTGCTCTGCAGCAACACATAAAAGCACAACAAACATTAGCGGATTTAGCCTTTGAAGGTAAATTATTTCCGCGTGATTTAGCGCTTGCTGAAAAATGGTATCTGCAAATGGTTGAGCAAGGAGATAAATGGGCTCATTTTCGTTTAGGGTTTATTTATTCTGCTGGTGGCGATGGCGTGGTGCGTAATTGCGGTAAAGCAATGGAGCAGTTTAGTGTTGCGGGTGATGCTGTATCAATGGGCAATATTGCTTGGATATTAGCAACGTGCCCTGAAGCTGAATATCGAGATGGCTCGCGTGCGGTATCGATGTCGTTAAAATTACTTGAGCATGATCAAAATGATCCGACGGTATTGGATAACCTTGCGGCTGCATATGCAGAACTCGGTGATTTTACTGCAGCGATTGATACGCAGAAAAAAGCCATTGATGCCTTGAAGGATTACCCGGAGATTGCGCGCAGCGATGAGTTTATTTTGCGCTTGAAACAGTACCAAAATAATCAAGCTTATCGAGAAATTATCCCGCTTATGTAATGCTCAGAGTGAGCAATGTGAGTCATTTACTATTATCAACCAATCAGTGTATTCACTTGTTTATCTGAAGGGATAATAGTTGATGTGGGTGCTTGAGCCGCGACGTTGTTTGGTTTCGTTAATGTGCTTAATGCACTAACAGAACAAAAAGGGGGATTAGCACTTTAAGCACATCAACTGCCGCTATTTCGCTTGAAATCACGATGTCACTATTCTAGCCACCATGACTTAAATCAAGCTTAATCGGGCTTGATATCATTTAGATTTTGTAACTCTATGCGTTTATCCATTAAGTCTTTAACCAATGGTGTCAAAATAAGCTCCATGGCCAATGACATTTTGCCACCGGGGACGACTAAAGTATTAATGCGGGACATAAATGAGCCTTGGATCATATTAAGATAATAAGGAAAATCAACATTATTTATGCCACGGAAACGGATCACCAGAAAGCTTTCGTCGAGACTCGGAATGTCTTTGGCGCTAAAAGGGTTAGAGGTATCAACCGTTGGCACTCGTTGAAAATTAATGTGGGTTCGCGAAAATTGCGGGGTCATATGTTTGATGTAATCATCCATGCTGCGGACAATCGAGCCCATCACTTTTTCACGGCTATGGCCCCTATCATTTGTGTCGCGGATAATCTTCTGGATCCACTCTAAATTGACAATGGGCACCATACCAATCAATAGATCAATATGTTTAGCCACATCGGCATCTTCAGTCACCACACCACCATGCAGTCCTTCGTAATACAGCATATCGGTATTTTCTGGTAACTCACGCCATTGGGTGAATGTGCCAGGCATTTGGTTGAACGGAACCGCTTCGTCAAATGTATGCAAGTAACTGCGTGTTTGGCCATTACCGGTGTTACCGTAACTGGTAAAGCATTCTTCGAGTTTTTTAAAGTTGTTTGCTTCGGGGCCAAAATAACTTAGATTACGATTTTCAGCCTGGGATTTTCGAATTAACACTTCCATTTCTGCACGGGTAAAATTATGAAAACTGTCACCCTCAACAAATGCAGCATTGATGCCTAGCTGTCTAAAAATATGAATAAAAGCGGTAGTTGTTGTGGTTGTGCCAGCACCAGATGAACCGGTTACAGCAATAATAGGGTGTTTTGCTGACATGTTATTTGCCTACGTAAAGTTGTGGACGAATGAAAATCAAGTCACTAGTTATACGGTAATTATCACCTTTGGGTCAATTATTCACCGGTGGCATATGATCAATTTGTCGTAGTTCTATCATTTAGTTATCACGATTCATGGGTAGATGACCGTGAAATATGTTCGCGCTGTCTGATGGCGATAGACTCGTCGTCTTCACTAAACTCGACAACTAATTCGCCTTTTTTAAGCGCTAGTTTACATTGTTCCATCGCACTTATTAATTGCTGCTCGCTAGCATCACTAAAGCTGCCATCTTCAAGTTGCGAAAACAGATATTCTTTTATCATACGTTGAAGTATTTCTTGAGGTAGTGTCAGTAGGGCTTCATAAGGCACAAGCATGGCGTATTTCCTATAAATGACTTAGCGAGGAAGAGGGGACATCGTGCTCGGTTATTGTGTCACCTGCAGATAGAATAAACTCGATGATACGATGCTCGAGATAAAAACGTGGTTTCCAAGGCCATCCACCTTCAACAAATCCCACATGCCCACCAAACTCATGCAACTCGTATTCAACCATCGGCGACAATTGGTCTTGGTTTGGGATCACTTCATCGGTCATAAAGGGGTCATCTTTAGCGTGGATCACTAATGTGGGCTTAGTGATATGTTGTAAATAAGCAAGGCCGCTGGATTGCTGATAGTAATCATTGACGTCAGTGAAACCGTGTAATGGTGCGGTGACTTTATCGTCAAACAAATAAAAGGTATTCAGCATTTTGAGCTGCTTTTTAGTGATCGGCATTTGCTCGGTCAAATCTGCAGAGTTAATTTTGTCGAGCATTTTATCTTGTAAGCGTTTAATCAAAAAACGCTGATAAAGGGTTGAAAAGCCACTTTCTAGGCGTTTTGCACAGGCACTTAACGTGAGAGGGGCCGACACAACCACGGCACGTTCGAGTAAGCTATGTTGTTGTTTGCTACCTTGGTATTTGGCTAATACATTACCGCCCAGGCTGTAGCCGACAGCATACAGTGGCGAGTCTGGATAATAGTGTTTTAGTTGCTCAAGAGTGTAGGCTAAGTCGTTAACATCGCCACTATGATAGCTGCGGGCTAAGCGATTAGGCTCACCTGAACAGCCCCGATGATGGTGAACCAATGCAGACAGTTTGGCTTTTTTTGCTTCGATGAGCATTCTGCGTGCATAATGTGATTCTGTATTACCTTCAAGACCATGAATAATCACTAATATAGGCTCGCCATTTTGGGCTTGGCCAAGCCAATCTAAATCGATAAAATCGCCATCGGGTAATTCTTGTCGTTGCCTAAAGGTTGCAGGTCTGGCTACTTTAAAAAGCAATGGTAGAATCGTTTGAACATGCGGGCTAGCAGCCCACCAAGGCGGTGTGAATAACGTTTTCATAAAGGGAATATTTCTATAATAGTTTGTTAAAATTTAAACATGTGTTTAAATGTTACTCATGCCACTCTACCACATAAAAAATAGAGACAACAATAAACTCAAGGGGAAGTAAATGAAGCGGCGTACCTTTCTCACTGGAGCGTTTGCTGGAACTGCAGCATTGGCTCTAGGCGTCAATTTATATTTGCCAAATATCACTACTTCTTCGGATGATATCCATCACCGAGTATTGTTCAGTGTGTTGATCCCAGTTTTTTTAGATGGCGCATTACCCGAGGTACCCAGCCATCGAGAAGTCGCGATGAATCGGACTTTGGATGCAATTTCACAATCAATTACCCATTTAGCGCCAGACCAACAACAAGAGTTGATGGAGTTATTGGAATTGCTTGAAGGACGTTTGGGCTTGTTGTTACTCAGTGGCAGTATGACACCGCTTTTAATGCGTGACCCCCAGCAATTGGTCGAAATGCTTGAGTTTTGGCGTTACAATTATTTGGATATGTTAAAAACCGCTTACGGCGGTTTACGTGAATTGATTATGGCCAGTTATTACGCCTGTCCAGAACATTGGGGCAACTTACGTTATGAAAAACCTACTTTTTTAGTTAATAACCTACAATAACTCTCTCGTGTAAGGAGCATCCCCTTGGCTATTATTGATCCGATTATCACTGGATTAAACGACGGTTGGCATCATATCGATGCCAGTCGCTTAGAGGTCGATCGCCATTTTGAAGCCGATGTTGTTATTGTTGGTACTGGTGCTGGTGGCGGTACGGCGGCAGAAATCTTAACGGAAGCGGGTTTAAAAGTGATCATGATTGAAGGCGGAGCGCTTAAGTCATCGACTCACTTTGATATGGAAGAACGTCACGCCTACCCCAATTTGTACCAACAAGCGGCCGCGATGAAAACTGCCGATAAAGGCATTGGTATATTTCAAGGTCGTACGGTGGGCGGGTCGACCACAGTGAATTGGACCACATCAATAAGAACACCTGAGCAAACATTAGCTTATTGGGAACAAGAGAAGTCGGTTAAAGGACTATCTTCGCAAGACTTACTCCCTTGGTTTGAAATGATGGAACAGCGACTTAATATTGAGCAATGGCAGTATGAGCCCAATCGTAACAATGGTGCATTACTTGAAGGCTGTGAAAAACTGGGCTGGGATTACACGGTGATCAAACGTAATGTCAAAGGTTGCTGGAATACGGGCTACTGTGGCATGGGTTGCCCTGTCAACGCGAAACAATCGATGTTGGTCACTACTATTCCCGCGGCGCTGGATAAAGGCGCTACGCTAATTTCACGCGCTAGGGTGATTAAGCTTGAGCATAAAGGCGATCAAGTTGTAGGTTTAACGGCACAAGCGTTAACAGAAGGCCTAAAGCCAACGTCAGTGCAAATCACCTTTAGTGCGAAACATTATATTTTAAGTGCGGGGGCTATTCATACTCCGACTATTTTAATGCGCTCTAATACGCCCGATCCCCATAAACAGTTAGGCAAAACTTTCTTACATCCTTCATTGTTATCGGGAGGGATTTTTGCGGAACAAATTAATGGTCACAGTGGTGCACCGCAATCTATCTATTCCGATGAATTTGTTTGGCGTGATGGCGCCGTGGGTGACGTTGGTTATAAACTGGAAGTTGCGCCTGTGCACCCAGTATTGATCGCGTCTAAAACCATTGGTTATGGTGTTAGCCATGCACAGTTAATGGCTAATTTTAATCAAATGCAGGTCACCATTGCGCTTATTCGTGATGGTTTCAATCAGCAATGTCCTGGTGGACAGGTGAGGTTAACGGATACCAGTTTTGCATTAGATTATCCTTTAAACCAAGGATTTTGGGATGGTGCTCGTCGGGCATTTTTGTCGATGGCTGAGTTACAATTTGCTGCAGGTGCCAAAAAGGTGTTACCGATGCATGATGGTTTGTCATTTCTCAATTCGTGGAGTGAAGCAAAGCAGGTTATCAATAATGTCGATTTAGGTTTATTAAAAACCATAGTCGCATCGGCCCATGTGATGGGCGGTTGTGCAATGGGTGAAGATAAAGCCCTTGCAATGGTCGATGGTTTTGGTTATTCACACTATCTTGAAAATTTATCGGTGATGGACGGTTCGGTATTTCCAACCAGTTTAGGCGCTAACCCTCAGTTGTCTATTTATGGGCTTGTGGCTCGAAATGCGACGGCATTAGCCCAAAAACTGACTCAAACTAGCTAGCTGAATTTATGTTGTATACCGCTATTTGGCGGTATATTACTTTGATATTGTAGTAGTTTGTCGATATTAGAGTCGAGATAACTCACTTTTATTCCAACGGTTATTAATATTTGGACTTCAGTTCGAGTAATACCTTAACAATTTCATATTTTAAGGTTTTTTAGATCGTCAATTCAATTTTATCAATTGCTTTAAGCCGGTTACCTACAGGATGTCGCGAATGTCGCGATCACATGGATGTGAAAGAGCGGCCTATAGTGCAAGCACTTCGGTGACACTTGGCAAGTCCTTCCCGGTAAACTTGGCCATGTCATCGACGGCCGCGTTACTCCGATATTTATGCTGCTTCGATTTTGCTTGATATTGTTGCGAATAACATAATTAAGTGCTTTTATTGTGGATCACCCGAAAAGATCGTGCTCGCTTTATACTGCCCAAAGGTGACCCTATTATGGCTACCCGAGATCGTTGGCGAATACTCAACCACTGGTCTAGTCTTTAATTACCTTTATTTTGCAGGTAATGAATGATGGCTAGACCAAGACAAACAATCGTGAGCTTAGAAGAGACACCTAATTATCATTGCTGCTCATGTGTTGTTCGTAAAGCGTTCTCGTGTGGCCTTGATGATGTGACTGATGAACACGTTGAGCATCGACGAGAGTGGGTTGATTCGCGGATCGTTAAACTAGCGACTATCTTTGCTATTGATATCCATGCTTGTGCACGCTTGTTAATACGCAAGAGTGTAACGCCTTTACTATTCGCCACTGTCATTTATATCTTACTCGGCTGTGGAAGTCCAAACGCTATTGCTAACGCAACAGATAATCCCGTGGTGCTATTAGACAGCTATTACAGCGACCTTTACGCATGGAATGAGCAAGGTGGCCTGGAACAGACGCAACTCGGCCGAGGAATCAACCTTGGCAATTACCTAGAGGCTCCTGTCGAGGGCGAGTGGTCTGGTGGTCGCGTGCTGATTGAAGATGATTTACAAAGGATTGCCGCTGCCGGTTTTAAAACCGTGCGCATCCCGGTTCGCTGGTCCGCTCACGCCGATTTAACATTCCCCTATGCCATTAATGCTAGATTTATGGCCCGCGTTAAAGAAGTGGTTGGCTGGGCCAACAATGCGCATCTAAAAGTTATCTTAAATGTGCATCACTATACAAAGATGATGCATGATCCAGAAAGTCAGCAAGCGGGACACATTCTTCGTTTACAGGGTATTTGGCAACAAATGAGTGAGCAATTTCCTCTCTCTGAATATGGCCATGATAATCTTATCTTTGAATTATTGAACGAGCCTAATAGCAGCATAGATCACAGTGATTGGAATAATATCATTGCACGATTATTGACGGTAATTTGGGGCGATATGGCAGCACAGCAAAATAATGGTACAACGCAGCGGACCGTAATGATTGGTTCGGCCAATTGGAGTCAGCCCGATGACTTAGCGAAATTGAGACTACCATCCTCGGTAAATGCGCGTAATACCATAATTACCATTCACTATTACAAGCCCTTTCATTTTACTCATCAAGGGGCTAAATGGGTTAATGGAGCAGACGATTGGATTGGCACTCGCTGGTTAGGCACACAAAGCGATCAGGCCCCCTTAATCGCTATGTTTGATAGAGTCACTCGTTGGAATGCGCAAGCTAATCGCGGTTTTGAAATATTTATAGGTGAATTCGGCGTTTATTCGCGTAGCGTTGATCCCGATCAGCAAAAAGCCTGGACCGCTTTTATTGCGCGCGAGGCTGAAAAACGTAATATGAGCTGGGCATATTGGGAATACGCATCAGGATTTGGCGCATACGATGCTAATAAAGGCCAATGGCGACCAAAGCTAATCGAAGCTCTGATCCCAGTGCAATAATGTGTAAATGTATGTATTGAGTATTACCTGATGGTATTACTCAATACCATTAATCATGCCACCAAGATTGTTGCTGGAAAAATCAAAGACCATGGTAATGATTATTGAAACCATCCTTGTTACGAATTTGAAAATGGATGGTTTAGCTTTCCATCTACATATACGCCATTAGGCGATGGCCCAGGACTAGGACAAGGGGGATCGTTTGAATATCACGTTAGCGTTATAAATAAAGAAGACGAAGAAGCGGTTAGAACTTCTCAAAAAAATCGAGCTGATTATCTAGTAGGTCAGAATGTAAGCGTTAATATCAAATCTACCGCGTCAAAAGAAAAGTTAAATACCTATTGAAGGTGAATTAAAATCAATGACCGACTCGAAAAAGACATAATGTCTAAATCTTAATTTTATGCAATAAAAGCTAACATTCTAAGTGGTCGTAAGTGGTCGCGAAGTCAATAAAGATAGGCCGCGCGAAGCCGCGTCCTTATCCCAAGTGTTGAACATGCTATATATTGAGTGGGACTATGACTCTTCTTATTGTCACAACAGCCAGCCTAATTAGCATTGTTTAGACAATCTTTATTGTCTAAACAATGCTGTTATGGGTGAATCTTATTGTTAACCCATTGGTTTGCGTACAACTAGCTCAAACGAGGTGATGATGTATTACGAGTTAATAAGACCTGTTTGCGTGGTTAACCCAGCCATAATGCTTTCATCTAAGCCAAATAAACTTAGATAGTGTTGTATATTTCCTGGTTCAGTATTGTCTGTACTATCTGTACTATCTGTACTATCTGTAGTATCAGTGCTTGGTGGTTGTCCTTGCAGTAAATTCAATTTGTGCAATAACATGTATTGAGATTTACGTTCCATCACCAACTCAACATCGAGCATTTTTTGATATTCGTCGTTGTCTAAATGCGCTTTAGCGATCCGACGTAAGCGTCGATAAGGTTGTAAGACACTGGTTTCCCATTGATCAACCACAAGGGTTAATATTTCCCACTGTTGCTGCGTCAAAACATAATGCTGTTGATCAAGGTATTGCGCTAATAATAGAATATTAACGTTTACGTGGTAACTGTCTTGTAGGTGTATGTAAAACTGAGGGTTAATTGAATAGCTTTGCTCGCAATGACGCCAAATTGTATGACTAAATGTTTGGCGATGAAAAGGTTGCGACATACAGAATCCCTTGCTGCATTTGTGCGGTTAATTAACAGCACAAATGCCAATAAATATTGAAATTAATCGCTTATTGAAAATCTTGTTCGATAAGCTCAATCTGTTCTTGAATCTCTAACCAATCCATTTCACTTTCATCCATGGTTTGAGTCAGCGTAGTACGCTCGTTGAGAACCTTGGTCATTTTAGCTTTGTTCTCAGCTTCGTATAAGTCGCCATCGGCTAATTCAATTTCTAGTTCGGCTAATCTTTTGTTGATTTTCTGCTGTTGGGTTTCTAATTTTATTTGTTGCTTTTTCAGTGGCGATACTCGTTGACGTAATTCAGCGTCCATCCTTTTTTGCTGCTTTTTATCCACCGAATCACTGCTAATGGCAGCATCCGTTTTGTTGCTGGCTTGGGCCAATTTAGCCGCATCGAGTAACCATTGATGGTAATCATCCAAGTCACCGTCAAAAGGTGTTACAACACCTTGATCCACTAAGTAATAGTCACTACAACTTAATCGTAATAGGTGACGGTCATGTGACACAATTACCATTGCACCTTCAAAGGTTTGTAATGCCATGGTTAGCGCATGGCGCATCTCTAAATCTAAATGGTTGGTGGGTTCATCGAGTAATAATAGATTAGGCCGTTGCCAAACGACTAATGCTAATACCAGACGCGCTTTTTCGCCGCCAGAAAACGGCCGTACTGGCGATAAAGCCATATCACCATTAAAGCCAAATCCGCCTAAAAAGCTCCGTAATTCTTGTTCGCGCGCATTGGATGGCGCTAGCCTAATCAAGTGTTGCATTGGGGTATCATCAAGGCTTAAAAATTCAACTTGATGCTGAGCAAAATAACCAATATTCAATCCTGGATTAGGTTGATATTTACCGGTTTTAGCTTTTAATTGGCCAGATAACAGTTTAATTAGCGTCGATTTACCTGCACCGTTTCTCCCCAATAAACCGATACGAGCGCCTGGAACAAGGTTTAACTCAACCTGTTCAAGGATGGTTTTATCTTCATAACCAATAGAGACATTTTCCATCACCACTAATGGATTTGGCAATGCTTCTGGTGTTCTAAAGGCCATTTGAAATGGATTGTCTACTTGCGATGGCAATAACTCTGCCATACGTTCGAGTGCTTTTAAGCGACTTTGTGCTTGTTTAGCTTTACTGGCTTTATAGCGAAAACGATCAACAAATGACTGCATATGTGAGCGTTCTTTTTGTTGACGCTCGAAGGCCACTTGTTGTTGTGCCATGCGTTCTGCGCGCACGCGTTCAAAAGATGAGTAATTGCCTTTGTAATAATTTAATTTTTGATTTTCGATATGAACAATTTCACCGATAATGCCATCGATGAAGTCACGATCGTGACTGATCAAAATTAACGTTCCTTGATACGTTTTTATCCAACCTTCTAACCAATACATGGTATCTAAGTCTAAGTGGTTGGTTGGCTCATCGAGTAACAATAAGTCAGAACGGCATAACAGTGCTTGGGCTAAGTTGAGGCGCATACGCCAGCCGCCAGAGAAACTTTTGACCGGGTGACTCTGATCTGTATCTTTAAAGCCTAAACCGGCTAATAGTGAGCCCGCTCGAGCTTTAATAGCATAACCGCCAATAGCATCAATTTTGCCATGGATAAGCGCTATTGCATTGCCATTATTATCATGTTCAGCTTGCTCTAATTGGGCTTCTAGTTGACGGTATTCGGTGTCGCCGTCCAGTACATACTCTAGTGCCGACACATTTAATGCGGGTGTTTCTTGAGCAACAGAGGCAACCTGCCAGCCTGCGGGGAAACTGAACTCACCTTTATCCAGCTGTAAATGACCCAAAATTAAGGCAAGCAATGTTGATTTACCTGTACCATTGGCGCCGACAAGGCCAACCTTGTGTCCGGGATTAATCGTCAGTGAGGTTTCATCGAGTAAGATTTTACTGCCGCGAATTAACTGTGCTTGGCTTATCTTGATCATTAATTACAACTTGATTCTTAAGAATAGAATAATGGTGCAGATAATATCGCATATAGGATTTTTTTCCCACAATCACGGGACTCATGTGGGCTAATCATGGCAAAATAGGCGTATAAAACGGGTATAAACCTCATTGTGTAAACACTAAGTCGAGTAAATCATGACTAAAATTAAAAAGCGTTTTGTTGCAGGGGCTAAATGTCCTAAATGCAGCGCCAAAGACAGTATTCTATTGTTTAAAGAAAATGGCATTGAAACCATTGAATGCACAGAGTGTGATTACCGTGAGCAACAAACTGATGTAAAAGCACCTCAAAAGGCTAGCGGCAGTATGATCGGGGTGTTTAAACCAGACTAGAACAGTCTGCTTAGGGGAATAACCTCAACATTGGCATTGAGTTGAGGTTAATTACTCATATATTCATCAGGGGGTGTTTCAGCAGAGACCTTCATCTTATGCTGATTTAATACACGGATAACATTGATGTTGTTTTTAGTGAGATCATTGAAACGTTCAGAGATGCTTTGTAGTTCTAGGCCGTAACTTGGATCGTCTTTAGGTTTGGTCTGCCAATAACGTTTACGATCCAGTTTTTGGATTTCGCTCGCACGTAATATTTCAAAATAGCTATTTTCTTGTTTAAGTCGATAAATTTCGCCATCAAGTAATTGGAGTAATTTTTCTTTAGAAATCGTTTGTTTATTAAGCAATGCTTTTAATGGATCGTCTTTCAACTCGCGCTTGTCAGAGTCGATTTCGGTGGTAATACCTAATTGATATTCAATTTTATGCTGGCTATATTCTTGCGGGCAAACTGTTTGGCTGAAAATGACTTTTTCATCCTTCATGCACTTGTAGATAGTATTGGCTTGAGCAGTAAAAGCGCTCATGGCGAGTACGATGAATAACAGTTTTTTTGCCATGCGGCCACACATCCTTTTGTCATCACTATTACGATTTTGATATTAGTGGTTTACGGTAGACTGTTTCGGTTATGTATTGAGCCTAACAGCTGACCACAGTGTTTAGCTTTCTACTAACGAGCTTACTTAATTAGCTCGTGGTTTGGTGAACTTATTGACTTAAGCAGATTAGCATGTTTTTTAGCTACGTAACTAAGACATAACCCTTACTCGTTAGCGGAAAGTTGATACACAGCCATCATGCTTAAATAACAATATAGCAACAATGGCGTCGAAAAAATAATGGTATTGATTCAATATTATCGATAAAACCAGTTTTTTGACAACAGAAATTTCAATAAAAAATAATATTTATTTTTTATTTTATGGGCTTAAGCTGAAACTGAATAATTTTCTAGGTAGTGGCTAATTCGAATGACGAGAAAATAGCACGTTGTCAATTAAGCGCGTTTTACCGAGATACGCGGCCGCAATAACAATTAGCTTAGTGTCTGCTGCTGTCGCTTGGTGTAAGGTGTTTGCATTTCTCACTTGGAGATAATCGGGCGTAAAACCAGCACTAATCAAGACTCGTTCAGCTTTCGTGATAGCTTGTTGTGCTGCTTCACCGTGTTGAATAGCGTGAATAATATTATCTAATACTTGTTTTAACCTTGCTGCTAAGTATTTTTCATCGGCGGTTAAATAGCCGTTACGAGAACTCATGGCTAGACCCGATTTTTCTCGGATAGTCTCGACACCAATCACGTCAATTGGCATCGATAAATCTTCAACCATGGTTTTGATGATCATCAATTGTTGAAAATCTTTACGGCCGAACAAGGCAATGTCAGGTTGCACAATATTGAACAGTTTGGTGACTATGGTTGCCACGCCACGAAAATGCCCTGGGCGGCTTGCACCACATAATTGATCGCCAATGTCGGGTACTTCAACAAATGTTTGTTGTGCTAACCCTTTGGGATACATGATCTCAGGTGTTGGAGTGAAGAGTATTTCTGTTCCGGCAACCATCAGTTGCTCGCTGTCTTGTGCGAGTGTGCGAGGATAATTGTCTAAATCTTCGTTGGCACTAAACTGCATAGGATTAACAAAAATAGATACCACCACATGGTCTGCACGCTTTTTGGCTTCATCTACTAAGGCGATGTGACCTCGATGCAAATTGCCCATTGTTGGCACAAAAGCAACCGTTTCGCCCTTGCGGCGCCAAGCATTAACGTGTTCACGAATGGTTGAAATAGCGGAGGTGGTAATCATTTTCTGTTCAAACCTTAATGGAAAAACAATGCCGTTATTTAATGCGCATTATGAATTAAATGTGTGCTCTTCAGCTGGAAAAGTGCCGTTTGCTACTTCATCAATATACGCTTTAATAGCGGTACGAATTTCACCTGTTTGTTTAAGGTAGTTTTTTGAAAAACGAGGAATATAGCCACTGGAAATGCCTAACACATCATGCATAACAAGAATTTGGCCATCAGTGTCTGCACCTGCGCCAATACCGATAACGGGAATGGTTAGCGCTTCAGTAATGGCTTTAGCCAGCGACGCGGGAATACATTCAACCACTAATAACTGCGCGCCTGCAGCTTGTATTGCTTTGGCTTCATCTAGAATACGTTGAGCACTATCAACATCGCGACCTTGCACTTTAAATCCGCCAAACACGTGCACCGACTGCGGGGTTAATCCTAGGTGAGCACATACTGGAATGCCACGTTCGGTTAACATTTTTACGCTTTCAAGTAGCCAATGTCCGCCTTCTAATTTAACCATACTGGCACCCGCCTGCATTAGCGTTGTAGCGTTAGTCATGGTTTGTTCTGGGGTGCTATAACTCATAAACGGCATGTCCGCGATGAGCAATGCACGCGAAACGCCTCGTTTGACACAAGCTGTATGGTAAGCAATATCGGCAATCGTTACCGGTAAGGTATCATTATGGCCTTGAAGCACCATACCAAGTGAATCACCTACTAAAAGTACATCCACACCTTCGCTGTCAAAGGCGCCGGCAAAACTGGCGTCATAGGCCGTTAATGCGGTGAACTTTTTACCTTCTTGTTTGAACTTGATTAGGGTCGAGCTGGTGACTTTTGACATAATAGACTCTTAAAACAATATTGAAATACTAAAAGCCGAGCTTAATGTTCTGGCCGTTAAGATCAACTTAAATCGATAAGTTTTTGCAATTCATCACGCATTTTCACACTAATAAGACTTTCAAGGCTTGTATTACAAGGCAATGTTAGCGATGGCGCGATGTCTGCCAATGGTACTAACACAAAACTGCGTTGCTTCATGCCGTAATGAGGCACACAGAGTCGAGGTTTGCTTATGTGTTGATTACCATACAGTAACAAATCTAAATCTAGAGTGCGAGGTCCCCAGCGCTTAAGCCGAACACGCCCTTGGTGTTGCTCGATATCTTGCAAGGCATCAAGTAATTCAATCGGCAATAGGGTGGTATGAAACCCAGCGACAGCATTGACATAATCTGGCTGAACAACATCACCCATAGGCTTGGAACGATAATAAGCTGAGACCATGAGCGTGTCGTTTACCGCCAATGCTTTTAGCGCCGTTACTGCAACATTAAGTTGTTGTATTGGCTCTGCTAAATTAGCGCCTAAGGCGACATAAACTTGAACCGCCATGGTGGTTATTCTTCTGCAGGCTTGGCTGCTGGTTTGCGACGACGCTTACGCTGTGGTGCATTTCTGTTGCGACTATTACTGCTTTTGACACTTTTAGCTATGTCGCTACGGTCAGTTTCATCCGCTTCTACAAACGTTGTCCACCACTGAGCTATCTTGGCGGTATTGCCGGCTTCAGCTTCACCACGCAGTAGTAGCAAATCGTAAGCGGCTCTAAATTTAGGATGTTCTAGCAGTTTAAATGCCCGCGTGCCTTGACTCCGTTCTAAGCGCAGTTGCAGCTGCCAAATGTCGCGGGCAGGGGTACTAAAGCGTCGTGGTAAGCTAATCGTTAGGCATTGTTGTTCAAGCACATCGCCCATAGCGGCAACATGTGCATCGTAGTGGGTTAAACCGCTTTCAATGGCAATATCATCGGCTCGGTATTTTACCGGATACCACAATATGGCAGCAAAGAAAAATGCTGGGGTAACCGTTTTATCCTCATTAACACGGATATCGGTATTACGCATAACGGCTTGCAGCATTTTGGCGGCATGTCCTTTAGGCGACTCTTCAATGAGTGCGCTGACCTGTGCAAACAAGGGTGCGAATAAACCAAAGCGTTGCATCATGTTATAATTGGCTTCAGCTTTGCCGGCAAAAAACAGTTTTAACACTTCTTCATACATGCGTGCTGCAGGGATATCTTTTAATAATGGTGCGAGTGCTTTAATCGGGGCAGCGGTAACAGCGTCGATTTGCATATCAAGTTTAGTGGCAAAACGAACGGCGCGCAGCATGCGGACAGGGTCTTCGCGATAACGGGTATCGGGGTCGCCAATAAGCTTAATCGTCCGAGCCTTGAGATCGTCTATTCCACCGCCATAGCTGCGAATAGAATAGTCGCTGATGTCGTAGTACAGCGCGTTAATAGTGAAGTCACGACGTTCAGCATCTTCATCAATTTCGCCGTAGACATTGTCACGCAGTAAACGCCCTTCAGCATTTGATTTCGATACGTTGTCGTTTGTTTCACTGTGGTGGCCGCGGAAAGTGGCCACTTCAATGACGTCACGCCCAAAAACGATATGTGCCAGTCTAAAGCGACGACCAACTAAACGGCAGTTACGGAATAGTTTTTTAATGTCGTCTGGCGTGGCGTTAGTCACAACGTCGTAATCTTTCGGTTGAAGGCCTAATAAAATATCACGCACACCCCCACCGACTAAATAAGCTTTATAGCCTGACCTATTAAGACGATAGAGCACTTTGAGTGCGTTCTCACTAATTTGGCGACGTGAAATCGAATGGCCATCTCTGGAGATGATATCCAGACGTAAGCCATCTTCTTGAATGGGGTCTTCAAGTACTGGAGCTACTTTGTTGTCTTCAAATAGCTGTTTACAGAATTGGCTAATACGGCGAAAAATAATACACCTCGAAATGCTAGAATAATTTGATTAAAAATCTGGCGGGTATAATACATTAAATGTGACCAAATGAGTATACATGTCGCGGGGCTAAAATGGGCTTAATGCAATCTTAATGCAATCATGTACGCCGAACGATGACGATACTTAGTTGTTTGTTGTCGTTAAGACAATTTCTTTTTGTGCTGGAATGGTACTTAGGTCAAATTGTTCTATTGCCTGTTTAAGCATGACCTCTACCGAATCTACATCAACCATTTGTTGGCCTAAAAAGGCAAGAGCAGCATTAATACTGGCTTGTGGGCGAATGATATCGATGGCGGGCGCGTGATTCTGCTTTGATAATTTAACGCCTTTTTGTGCACAGACTAGCGGTAAATGAAGCCAATCAGGTGGGGTAGCATTTAATTGAGTAAATAAACTTATTTGCCTGCAACTGGCTTCAAGTAAATCACAACCTCTGACGACTTCAGTGATACCTTGATAAGCATCGTCGAGCACAACGGCGAGCTGGTATGCAAATAAACCATCGCTGCGTTTAATCATAAAATCTTCTTCGGCGAAGGTGTTATCGACCAGTACATGGCCTTGAAGTTGGTCAATAAAGCGATCGATTTTAGCGTAATTTCTAATCCGGATCGCACCTTGTGTCAACTTAGGCTGCAGTCGGCCACAATGGCCATCGTATACACCACCATTGGCTTGGATCATCTTACGTGTGCATTGGCAATAATAAGCATCATCGCTGGCAATGAGTTGGTCTATTTTATCTTGATAAGCCTGATGACGTTGATGTTGAAATAGTGCAGTGCCATGCCAATGCAAACCGTAGGCATCAAGTGTGCGGAGGATATTATCGCTTGCACCTTGGACTTCTCGTGGGGGATCGATATCTTCTATGCGGACCAGCCATTGGCCTTGCAGACTGTGGGCGCGAAGATAACTGCCTAATGCAGCCGTGAGTGAACCGAAATGCAGTGGACCTGAAGGTGATGGTGCAAAACGTCCAACGTAGGAAGTGATACTCATGTTATTTTGTGGAGTATTTTTTATTCATTAATATCGCACTGTCATTACCGTCACTTACATGTGATGTGACTAAATTACAAAGCAAATAGGGCGAGATAATCTCGCCCTATTGGTAACGGGTTAACCCGCCATTTGTTTTTCTCTTATTTCTGCAAGTGTTTTACAGTCGATACATTGATCGGCTGTTGGGCGAGCTTCGAGACGGCGGATACCTATTTCGACACCACATGAGTAACAGAAGCCAAAATCGTCTTCTTTGATTAACCGTAAAGTTTTCTCAATCTTTTTGATCAGTTTACGTTCTCTGTCACGAGCTCGTAATTCTAAGCTGAATTCTTCTTCTTGTGCTGCACGATCTACAGGATCAGGAAAGTTTGCAGCTTCATCTTGCATGTGAGTTAACGTACGGTCGACTTCTTCACGCAATTGGTTACGCCATGCATCGAGGATCAATGTAAAGTGACCACGTTGCTTGATATTCATATACTCTTCACCAGCGGATTCCTGGTAAGGATCTACTCCGGCGATAGCGAGTACGCCAAGTTTTTTCGTGCCTTCAGGCATAACGCATCTCCTGTAATCATTTGCGTTTTAAGGGCGTCTAAAATTTATCGCCGCTATCTATAGCAGAAACTCTATGGCTAGGCAAATTTTTTACTCAGTATTTGAGTTTTTTTATCTACACCATCACTTTACAAGGGGTGGTGATAAGGCTTCCCTGAGATGAACATTGTGTCTTATATGCTAGCACTTCAACGCCATTTGATACTGCTTGTTGAAGTAAGTCTGCGTACTGAGGGTCAATATGTCGTGCGGGTCTAACACTTGTTATGCCACTGTGTTGTACCACAAACAATAATATCGCACGATGTCCTAATGCCACCATGTGGCTCAGCTCCCGCAGATGCTTTTGTCCTCGCGTGGTCACGGCATCAGGGAAATAACCCTCTTGGCCTTCTAGCAAAGTACAACTCTTCACTTCAATATAGCACTCAGGTCGGTTTTGGCTAGTGAGCAAAATATCAATACGGCTATTTTCATTACCATATTTTACTTCACGTTTTAATTTGTCATAACCTTGCAGTTCAGTGATAACTTGCTGATGGATTGCTTCTTCTGCTAACGCATTGGCACGATTGGTATTAATACCAATCAGCTGTTGCTGATCTGTCTGCATAATTTCCCAGGTGTGGGCATATTTACGTTTTGGATTGTCTGAGGTGGAAAACCACACCTTTTCACCTGGAAATAAACAATTTTTCATTGACCCCGTATTAGGGCAATGAATCGTGATCGCTTGGCCATTTGGTAGCATGATATCGGCGAGAAAACGTTTATAACGTTTAATTAATACACCTGATTCTAATTCGGGGGTAAATTTCATCGATTACTCATTTAATGAGTTGATTTACAACAATGCTAACAAACTTTAGCGTGGTTTATCGATTATGTTTTGTCTACACTACTGCCATTAACTCGTGGTTAAGCGCGAGTATTGGTGTTATTAGACTTACAACAAGGGATTATTATGGACATTATGACAGTTACTCTCACCACCCAAGCCCCTGCTGCTCATTGGGGTAAGGCTGATGTGACCTTCCAAGGCGCTCAAGCGGCGATCCATTTATCTGGCAACGATGAACTGCGCCAAGTGCAAATGGCAGCAAGGAAAGTGCGTAATCAAGGTATTAATTATGTGCAATTAGACGGTGACTTGTGGAATTTACATTCACAGTGGGCATTTGCGCAAGGTTTTGCGACGGCTAAAGCGGGATACGAAGTGAACTGGTGTGGCAGTGATGCAGATAAAGCAACGTTGAAACAACGTGCTGAAGCGGCCCTGTTTGCCCGTAAGTTGATTAATGATACACCTGAAGATTTATCGCCAGTCGGTTTAGCAACACAAGCTGCTGCTTGGTTAAAACATATTGGTGGCGATCATGTCAGCTTCAGTATTGTTGAAGGCCAAGAATTATTAGCGAAAAAATGGGTCGGTATTCATGCTGTGGGTCGTGGTAGTGAACGTCCTCCTGCATTATTAGAACTCGATTTTAATCCATTGGGAGCCGATGCCCCGGTATCGGTTGCCCTAGTAGGCAAAGGTATTACTTTTGACTCAGGTGGTTATAGCCTTAAGTCATCAGAAGGTATGTTAGCGATGAAATGTGACATGGGTGGCGCCGCCACCGTCACTGCGGCATTGGGATTAGCGATGAAGGCGGGTTTGAATAAACGCGTAAAGCTATTTCTATGCTGTGCGGAAAACTTAATCAGTGGTCGTGCCTTTAAATTAGGTGATATCTTAACTTATAAGAATGGCACCACGGTTGAAATCGTCAATACCGATGCAGAAGGGCGCTTAGTCTTGGCTGATGGTTTACAAGCAGCATCAGAAACGGGTGCAGGCTTAATTATCGATGCGGCAACCTTAACCGGTGCAGCAGTGATGGCCGTGGGTTCAAATTATAATGCGATTTTTTCACCACAAACGGCAACATTACAATTAGCACAGCAGCGCGCGGCAGCAGTATCAGAAAATGTATGGCCATTGCCGTTAGATGAATGGCATAAAGATATGTGTCCATCAGCCTATGCTGATACCGCCAATAGCAGACCAGTCAAAGGTGGTGGCGCGGGTGGGGCATCAAATGCGGCCGGTTTTTTATGGCGCTTTGTGTCACCACAAGCTAACTGGTTACACGTAGACTTAGCTGCCGCATTTGAATCATCTGCCTCTGCATTATGGGCAGCAGGCGCGACCACCCATGGTGTATTGACCATAGCTGAATTATTAAAAGACTAGTTATTTTGTTTTAAACGTAATAAAAACCGTCGTTCACGTATTGTGGTGACGGTTTTTTATTTTTTGTGCAGTAACGGCCAACTTTTGAGGACTGAATAGTTAATTTGCTCCGAGCAATTTATGGATTGGTACAAATGTAAATGTGTCGGCGTTAACTGTAAGTTTGTCATGCATCCCAATATGGGTAAATCCGTCATGCTAACATGACGAAATAAGCTAATGTGTGGCGTGTATTGGTGCTGGCTGATGAATAAGTTGTGGTGTTTGGCAATCGATGTAAGCGATTGTGCCATGGCTAATAGCGGTTCGCTTGCTTGTCCTTTTAAACAGATTAACTGTGCTGATTGCCATAAAGCTAGGGTATCAAGCTGTTGATTAAAAATAGATTTAGGCATCAACCCAATCGCATCGATGACACTGGCGTAACGGGTAGGATCTACCGGACCTAAAAATCCAAGAGTCATGTGTAAATTGGTGTTGTTTATGGTCTTTGCATCATTGTTCAAAAATAGCTTAACCCTATGCTGTAGCGTAGATATTTGTTCTATTTGTGATTTTTTTAAGCTAAAACCGACAAACAATCTTCGCGAAGAGGTGGTTTGCATTCGGTTATCCTTAATTAGTAATAAGTTGTAACCCTAACCCGAATCGATTATCAATACGGCATGATATAAACATATATCGTTATTTGTGAGTGACTAAACTACACTTAGGCTAATGTTAACGATAATATAGCGCATGTTTTTTTATTCCCAAGCAAATTGAATTGCTAACCTTGACTGAGTTGATGAATGGCCAATAGTACCCAGCAACTATTGAAAAGTGTTTTTACAAATGGACCTATTGAAGGCAATAATACTTCGGTGTTATCACTGCTTAATCAGGCACTACAATTAGTCTGTGAAAGGTTAGAATGCAGTGCAGCATTTGTGCTGACGAGTCAATACGATAAATTATTTGCGGTTGATACTGATATTATCGATACGTTAGAGCAACAATGTGTCAGTCATTTCGGTGCTTCACCTGCATCTGAGGCCCTGTTTAGCCAACATTTACAAGATAATCGATCACTGTGCAGCTCCTTATTTTATAATCATCAACCCATCGTCTATACCTGTTCCCCTGAACAATGTTTTACTGCAGCCGACGACAACCCAATATTAATTCCGCTTCTAGACACACTGACGACCCTGGATATTGATTGTAAGCACCTTGCTCTAAGCCCCGTTTTACACGTTGGCAATGTCAAAGTTGTTTTAGGGACTCTGTGTGTATCAGATGCTAATCATGATGTTTGTCAGCATGAAAATCCTTGTGCCTTTGTACAAAAGTTACTCGATGATACCGCATATGAATTGGCCTCTTCACTTGAGTTACGCCGTTTAGCCGTAGTTCTTGATAATAAAGATAAACAGTATCAAGAACTGTTTCAACTATTGCCGATGGCCTGTGCGCTGATTGATTTACACAATAATGTGGTACTGCAAAATGATGTGAGTAAACATAATTTGCCCATTACCATAGGGCAGAGTTTATTTGATTTGTTACTTAAAGATGATCATCCTCTGCTCCTAGATACATTGCATATTGTCCGAGAAGGTATTTTACGCCAAGCCTGGTGTGAAGTGCCGCTGCGAAATGGCGTTCAAATCCACTGGTATAAGTTTAGCTTTTGCCATGCGCTTAATAAACAGCAACAGTTATTGTTAATGATTGAAGATGTTACCGAGCGCTATCGACTTGCCGATGAATTATCGTTCCATTCAAATCATGATGTGCTGACCGGACTCCCTAATCGGCTACAGTTTGAAAATATGCTCGAAGAGTTATTAAACGACGAAGATCATCCACCGGCATGTATTGCCTTTCTCGATCTCGATCAGTTTCAGGTGGTGAATGATCTTAGTGGCCATCAAGCGGGCGATTTGTTATTGCAACAAGTGGCTACGCGGTTAAAACAATTATTGCGTAAAGGAGATATCGTCGCACGTTTAGGCGGTGATGAGTTTGGCTTATTGATGCTCCACTCAGATATGTCATCAGCACAACAAGTTGCCAAGCGGATTTGTCAGCAATTGTTTGATCATGAATTTATTTGGAAAGGTGTTAAACACAATATCAGTGCCAGCATTGGTATGGCCAAAGTCAATTATGTTGATCCAGATATATATGGTGTGATGAGTAAGGCTGATGCCGCCTGTCGATTAGCTAAAGAAGAAGGCCGTAACCGTTGGCATTTTTATAATCCTGACGATCCGCAAATGCACATTATGTATAACCAAATGCTTGCATCTGTTGATATTACTGGCGCGCTAGCATTGGATCAGTTTGAGTTGTTTTATCAATTAATTGAACCGTTAGTTAAATCAGAGACGGGTATACACATGGAAATCTTGCTGCGGATGGTTCGCAGCGATGGCCAATATATATCACCAGGGGTGTTTTTGCCTGCTGCTGAGCGTTATAACCTAGCGCCTCGAGTCGACCGTTGGGTGATAGATAATTTATTGAACTGGGGCGGAAATAATTTAGCAACATGGGATCAGCTTTCTATGGTGTCGGTGAATTTGTCGGCGATGTCGCTGGCGGATAAAAAATTCATGAATTGGCTCGAAATGCGCTTAATGGTTGAACCTGAGCTGGTCAGTAAATTATGTTTTGAAATTACTGAAACCGCAGCGGTAAGCCAGTTAGATCAAGCCACAGGATTAATTGATTTATTACGACCTTTTGGTTGCAAGATAGCCTTAGATGATTTTGGTTCAGGTTTTTCGAGCTTTGCTTATTTGAAATGTCTTGATGTGGATTATGTTAAAATTGATGGCCAATTCGTGGTGAATTTATGCGAAAACCGCAGTGACAAAGCGATCGTTTCAGCTATTTGTCAGCTTGGCAAAGATATGGATTTTGAAGTTATTGCCGAATTTGTTGAAAACACAGAAATAGGGCTATACCTCAAAAATATTGGCGTCGATTATGCTCAAGGTTACGCCATTAATAAACCGACTCGATTAGCCCAATTACAACACGGTTTACGGACTCCTTGGTTAATATAAGTGTTGTGGTTTGCCGTGAACCGCTGAGTGACGTTAATTAATTTGCGGGTGAAATCGTCAATTAATGACAGATTAGTTCAAATGTGGGTAAAATGCCTGCCAGAGAATCGCCGTAAAAGTTAACCCCCTTGACCTCAAAACAAGCATTACTGCACCCCAAACCATTGGCCTCCACGACACTGCCTATTCAAGCCGTCCTTGAGCCGTTGCGAGTGCAGTTTGCTACTCACTCACAAATTATTCTCGAGGCGCCTACGGGGGCAGGCAAGTCAACCGCATTACCATTAGCCATGTTAGCTTGGCCTGAAATTCGCGGCAAAATTCTCATGTTAGAACCACGCCGAGTTGCTGCCCGAAATGTCGCCAAATTTATTGCTCAACAATTGGGGCAAGCCGTTGGACAAGCGGTGGGGTATCGTGTCCGCGGTGAATCAAAAGTCAGTTCACATACTCGATTAGAAATAGTCACTGAAGGTATTCTGACCCGAATGATCCAACATGATCCTGAGCTTAGCGGGATTGATGTGATTATTTTCGACGAAATTCATGAACGACACCTTGCTACTGATTTAGGCTTGGCGTTAGCATTAGAAGTGCAGCAATCATTACGTGACGATTTACACATTATCGCCATGTCAGCCACCTTATCCGGTTTACCTTTAGACACGTTAATGCCCAACGCCGCACAGATCCACAGCGATGGTCGCAGTTTTGCGGTTGAGATAGCGTATCAACCTTGCCCGAGCCAACAATTGTGGCTTACGCATATGTCTCGGGTCATTATCAGTACTATTGAGTCGACTCAGTTAGCGGCCTATCAACAAGGCAGTATATTAGCCTTTTTGCCCGGTAAAGGTGAAATCCGTAAACTTGCAGGGTTATTGCGCCAACGCTTAAATGGGTCATGGCTTATCTGTCCTATGTACGGCGATTTGTCTTCTGCCGAGCAAGATCAAGCCATTCGTGCAGCAGAACCCGGTAAACGTAAAATCGTCCTCGCCACCAATGTGGCTGAGTCGAGCTTAACTATCGAAGGGATCACCCTTGTTATTGACAGTGGCTATCGACGTGAAGCCAGTTTTAACCCTAAAACCGGCGTGACACGCTTAGGGCTCAGGCGCATTAGCCAAGCCTCTGCTATTCAGCGTAGTGGGCGTGCAGGGCGTTTAGCTGTGGGGTATTGTGTGCGTTTATGGAGCCAAGAAGAACAAGGGCGAATGCGCAAAGTCGATGAGCCCGAAATCACTCAAGCCGAGTTGACTTCAATGGCGCTTGATTGTGCCAGTTGGGGGGTGACATCATTTGCTGAGTTATCATTATTAACGCCACCACCACCGATCCACGAGCAAGTTGCCTGGCGATTACTTCAGCAACTTGAATTGATTGACCCGCAACGTAAATTAACCTCTTTGGGCCGTGATGCCTATGCATTAGGTTGCCATCCGCGCTTAGCGCATATGCTCCTAAAAGCCAAACAACTAGCGCGGCATAATGATCAGCCTCAACTTTGTTTACTGGCATGCGTATTGGCTGGCATTATTGAAGCCCGTGGCTTGCCTAAAAAAGGCGCTGATATTCATCATTATTTGACAGAGACCCTGCAGGGGCAGATTAAACAGCAAGTCAGGCAATGGCAACAATCCTTATCGATATCAGGTCAGGTGAGTGACGTAATACGTAATGCATCCACACGTGATATTAGCTATTTGTTAGCACTTGCTTACCCGGATCGTATTGCTAAGGCTCGCGGTCATGAGGGCTTTTTATTAAGTAATGGTACCGGCGTGGTGATCAGTGCAGATGATAGTTTGGCTCATGAACCTTGGTTAGTGGTTGCTGACTTCCAAGAGACTCAAGGTCGTAATGCTGGGCAAGTTTATCTCGCCGCAAGGCTGGATGAGCGCTTGTTTACTGCAGAGCTTGCATCGTTAGTCACCACTCACATTCAAGGTGGATGGGATGATGCAAAAGGGCGGTTCTTTGCTGAAAAACACACCAAAATCGGTGAGGTTATTATTAAAACCGACACTGGTATTACCCCTGCTCGGGCACAAATTACCGCCGCATTATTAGCACAAATCCGCATAAAAGGGTTAACAATCCTTAATCGTGACGAAGTATTAATCCAGTTACAATATCGGGTTGAATTAGCTCGACACTATGCGCCAGAGCATGAGTGGCCTTGTTTAAGCGATGAGTACTTGTTGGCTACACTCGAAGATTGGCTTGGGCCCTATTTAGACAACGTCCGTTCATTGACTGCGTTAGCTAAGGTTGGTGCTTATGGATTGGTGAAAAACTTACTCAACTGGCAACAGCAACAATTATTAGAACAATTGGTTCCGACGCATTGGCCTATGGCTACCGGGACTCGTGCGCCGATCCGTTACCAGATGCCCCTTGACGCTGACGGACATTTTTATCATAACCATGAGCAACAAGGCCGAGCATTATTAAGTGTACGGTTACAAGAAGCGTTGGGCTTAGCGCAAAGCCCATTAATATTACACGGCAAAATGACCGTGACTATGGAGCTGTTGTCGCCAGCACAACGACCATTAGCCGTGACGGCGGATTTAGCCAGTTTTTGGCAAGGCCCTTACGTAGACGTTAAAAAAGAAATGCGCGGCCGATACCCAAGGCATTTATGGCCAGATGATCCGGTCAATACTGTGGCGACAAAATTTACTAAAAAGAAAACTCCAGGCGTGTAAATAAGCCATGTCGCTTATTAACAACATGTAATTAATTCAGTGTTATATGGAAAACGAAACCATTATTTATGACTAAAAAAACCAAAAAGTCTTCGGCAACCAAAAAAAACAGTGGCCCATCTTGGAGGCAAAAACTCTGGTCTCTCACATGGAAATTATCAATCGTTGGTATTGCTGTTGTGAGCTTTTATGCTATTTATTTAGATCAAATTATTGGGCAAAAGTTTGAAGGCCAAAAGTGGCATTTGCCTGCCCAAGTTTTTAGTCGCTCAATGGCATTATATCCAGGTGCTGCGATCAACCATCCTCAGTTAATGGCCGAACTTAAGTTACTGGGTTATCGTAAAGTGTCAAACCCACGTCAAGTTGGTGAGTTTTCTGCCTCTAGCACTCGTATTGAATTATGGCGTCGACCGTTTTTACATCCCGAAGGTAATCAAGCTGAACAGCGAGTGATGATCAGTTTTGACTCTGACGGGGTTAGCTCGGTTAACCGCATGTCTGATAAACGTGAATTAGCTGTATTTCATTTAGAACCGGTATTACTCGATCGGATTATTGCTGGCAATGGTGAAGACCGCTTATTTGTGCCGGCGTCAGAGATGCCTGCAATGATCATCGATGCGCTTATTTTGGTTGAAGACCGCAGCTTTTACGATCATTACGGCGTGAACCCACTGGCCATTGCTCGTGCTGCTATGGTTAACATTTCTGCCGGTCGCACTGTGCAAGGTGGATCAACCTTAACCCAACAGTTAGCCAAAAATTTCTTTTTAAGCAGTGAACGCTCAATTGTTCGTAAAGTGCGTGAAGCCATAATGGCATTGATTATTGATTTTCGTTATAGCAAAGATGAAATCCTAGAAGCTTATCTGAATGAAGTTTACATGGGCCAAGATAAGGCGCGTGGCGTACACGGTATGGGGTTAGCGTCACAATTTTATTTTGGTCGCCCAATCGGTGAGCTGACGGTGTCGCAACAAGCCTTTTTGGTGGCAGTGATCAAAGGGCCTTCTTATTACAATCCTTGGCGTAATCCTGATCGTGCTCAAGAGCGTCGAGATCTTGTGCTACGTATATTAATGGAAAATGACCAATTGACTGTTGCACAATATAAAGCCGCAGCAGAGTCGCCTATAGGACTACGCAGTGAGAAAAAGTCAATACACCAAAAATTGCCAGCTTTCTTTGCGGTAGTAAAACAGGAACTTCGTGAGCGCTACGGCGATACGTTATTACAGCAGTCAGGGGTGAAGGTATACACCACGTTAGATCCTATGGCTCAAGAAGCCGCAGAAAAAGCGGTATTGTCGACGATGGCGTCATTGGATAAACGGGCTAAAAATATTCAAGTTGGCATGGTGGTAACGGACAAATATACCGGCGGCATTGCAGCCATGGTGGGTGACAGACAACCCAGTTATGATGGCTTTAATCGTGCGGTAGAAATTAGACGTCCAATCGGTTCGTTAATTAAACCATTCGTGTATGCAAGTGCATTACGCCAAGGTGATCGATTCACTTTAGCGACCCCAATTGATGACAAACCGATCACGCTAACAAATGAGCAAGGTAAAACCTGGTCGCCTAAAAACGTAGATAAAAAGTTCACTGGTCAAGTACCTTTATTAAGTGCGTTTAAAGATTCAATGAACGTTCCGACAGTCAATGTCGGTTTGGCTGTTGGAGTGGATAACGTTGCTAACACATTGCAAAAGTCGGGTTGGACTGATGATATTTCACCTTATCCATCCATGTTGTTAGGCGCCGTAAATGGTTCACCATTAATGGTGGCTCAAGTTTATCAAACCCTTGCTGATGAAGGTCGTTACCGTAAGTTATCATCGATTACCGCGGTGTTAGACAGTCAAAACCAAGCATTAGATGTGAGTCGTGTGCCATCGTCAATGGCGATTGATCCTGCGACCGATTACTTAGTCCAATATGTGATGAATCAAGTGGTGCTTAGTGGTACGGCTAAACGCTTAGGCCGTGCGTTTCCTGGCGTGCGTTTAGCAGGAAAAACGGGCACCAGTAATGATAGTCGTGACTCATGGTTTGCTGGGTTTGATGAGCGTAACGTAGCGGCAATTTGGGTCGGTCAAGACGATAACAGTAAAACCGGTTTGTACGGCAGCAGCGGCGCAATGGCAGTGTATCAAGCCTTTTTACGTGAACGTCCTCCACTCAGTTTACGTATGTTGCCGGTTAATGGGGTGATCCATGGTTATTTTGACCGCACAACAGGCGCGGCTAAGCAAGGAAATTGTAATAATATTATTGGTTTACCTGCATTAGACTCTAGCTATCATCCGCTAGCCAATTGTGGTGAGTCATTATCTTGGTGGCAGAAGCTGGTTGGAAAGTAAATCGTTAGCTTGACCGTTGTTTAGCTGCAAATATAAAGCCCAAAGTAAGTGATTACTTTGGGCTTTATATATTTAACCTCAGTTTAGAATCATAACGATTATCAAACCGCTCTTCTTTTCTGCTGTTATTATTACATCGACTTGCCATAGATGCGTCAATGCGCTTTGTTAGCAACATCAATGGCAAGTGTGATATTGCCGACTTGAAATAATCCCATTTTATCGTTTTATCTAATCTCTTATCCCGAGTTGGGATTATTTTCGCTGATTGAGTTGGTTACGTAATGTGGTGATCTCTTTGAGCATTTGCTGCTGATTTTGTTCCATGCGTTCAAGGGCTAATTCTAGCTTGGTATTGATTTCTGCTTTATGGGCTTCTTGAGCCTCTTGTGCTTCATTACGTTCTTGCTCATCTGGGGCGACGAAAACAGATGCCATATAACCGGAGATAACCCCAAAAAAGCTAACACCACTGATAATCACCAGTCCACCAATGATATGACCGACCGTAGTGACGGGATAAAAATCACCGTAACCAACCGTTGATATGGTCACTAATGCCCACCAAATTGCTTGTTCTGCGGTTTGGATGTTGGCGTTAGGTTCTGCACTTTCTACCAATAAAATAAGCACCGATGCGGCGGCCAAAATTAATATCATTGCCACCAGTAAACTGGCTAGCGTTGTTTGTTTTCGTTGGCGCAATAATGGGATTAATAAAGATCGGCTCATGCGGATCAGTCGGATCACGCGTAATATTTGGAATATGCGTGCAAATCGCAATGGTTCAATGGCAGGGATGCTGGCAATAAAGTCTATCCAGTGATGCTGGAGGTAGTAGGTTTTACTGCGTGCTTTAAATAAGCCAACAAAAAAATTACTCATAAAAACCATGCATATTGCACTGTCGATATACAGCAGCACTTTGTTGGTTTCGGCGTCTAATCGACCAAAGGTAATGGTGAGCACTATGACCACTGACACTAATGATAACACCATCATCGCAAGTTCGAACGGACTAGGACCATCGACATTTTTTAGCGACCAAGCTTTAGATCCAAGCATGTAGTTAACCTCAACTCTGGATAATAAATGGTTATCAAATAGCCTTTGTTGCGCGACCGAAGTGGTATCAACTAACAATAAGCCCGCTATTGATACGTCAATACACCTTGTTGGCAAAACAGATGGCAAGCTTAATATTGCAGACTTAAAACCAAACCGTTTTTAACGATTTATCCCCTCACTTATCCAGCGTTAGGGGTCGTTAAGTCCGCTTACGTTCGTTAACCGATAGGCTTTGTTAATTGATTAGCTTTATCATAACAAAAAAACGCACAAGACAGGAGTCTAGTGCGTTGTTTTTATTTGGCATAATTAGCGTAAAACCGTGTTTATTTTGCTGATTTAGTATCAACAAAATGGACTAGGTCATCTAATACCCGTTTCTTGATTTCCAGCTGTGATTCACTCTCTAAACCGTATCTTTGCGCTAAAATCACGTAGTCTTCAGCATTTAATGATACGGTCAAACGGGGGCGTTTAGGACGTTTAGATACTGACAGTCCGAGTATAGTGCGGATTTGGTCTGAAGGACTTACGCCTTTGTCTAAGGCCGCTTTTCGGATAGAGTATTGAAACTTCTCGTCCAGATCAAAAGCCACTTGAGTCGCTTTTGCCGCTTGTTGGTTTTTAAGCCATTTCTCTGGTAACGGTTTGCCTGAGCTCATTCGAAAATCGTCTCCTAGCTGTATCAGCTTGCTGGCCAGTACTCTCTAATATCGGTCAGTGGTCGATATAAAGTTAACATCACTTCGGTATCTCCACTTTCGTAAACTTCAATATCCACGGCGTGAGAGTCATCAGAATTAACTAAACTATAGCCTTCAAATCCTTCACCGCGGGCATCATCGTCATTTTGAGGCGGTTTAAGGTCTCGATAATCTTGACGATGAAAATAACCAAAACAGCCAAACTCGACTTGATGATATTCATCACTAAGCCATTTATCCCACTCAGCACTTAGCTCGGAGGGAAGCGTTTGCACGCTGAGTGTTGCTTTGCCTGGTTCTTCAAATATTTCAGCAAAGGCCTCAAGATCAAACAATTGTTCAACCTCCGCGCGATTGATTTTCATTGAAATACTTAAGTAGGGTTCATCTTCTTTTATATAGGATAAATAAATTGCGCTGCCGCTATGGCCACGTAATAAGAATTCACAAAGCTGCGAGCGCTGGTATTCATAAGTATGAATACCCTCAACCTTAAGCTGTTGCCCGCGCAATTGCGTAGGCAAAGCAAAACTGTCATCAAAGGTGATCATATCACCCTTGAGCAGTTTATTGGGATGGTCAAGCTGGCGCTTCGGGGCTTCTTTTTTGCCAAATAGGCCGCTAAGAAATCCCATATTCGCCTAGCCTTTTCGTGCTTTGATGCGATCTAACACGGCATTGGCATTCGACTTTTGCTCACCAATACCTGCTTGAGCTAGTTTGGCATGTAATGACTTGTCGCTACTTTCATCCGCTAATGTTTCTGACGCCTTTAAGCGGTCATCAAACTGCTGTTGACGTGCTTTGATACGCTCAAGTGAATCTTTAGCATTAAGCAGTTTAGAGTTGCTTGAGGCAAACGAGTCAGTAATAGTCGCGGTTGCTTTTTGCACGCTTTCAGTGGTTTTAACCATGGTTAATTGACGTTGGTAATCATTTAACTGACGCTCGGTCTTTTTGACTAAGTCTTTTAAACGCAGCGCATGGGAACTAAAGCTGTCATTGGCAGTTTGTTGTTCGGATAACTCTTCGTCTAACTGAGCAATCTTTTCAGCAATTTCAATAGCTAATGCTTCATTACCTTTGTCTAGCGCTTGGGCCACATAACCCTCGTGTTCGGTAACGCTGCGCTTTAAGCGATCAATTTCACGACTGGCCTGCATTTCTTTTGCCATGACATCAGTTAACTCACGCTTTGCGCGAGTTAAATGCTTTTCTGCATCACGAATTTCTTGTTCAAAAATACGGGTTGAGTTTGCGTCAACGACAGTCTGGCCAACTTCGGTTGCACCACCACGAAACGCTGTAAGAATCTTGTTTAGAATGCCCATAATTGGCTCCTTAGTTTAAAAATTCGACGAGTTCGTCGATAACTTCCAGACAGTTGTCTGACAGAACGGCTAATTCTTGTTCAATTTCTTCCATGCTTGATTGCACAGACAAAGCACCGTAAACCACATATTTATCATCGATTTTCGCAAATGATGATAATGGCATTGGAATGTTGAGCTCTAACATGGTCTCAAACATTTCAGCGCGGCGATCTTGGTTTACTTCGTTTTCGCCCCACAGATAACTGATACACAATATTTGGTTGTCAGTTACTGATACAAACACCGGAATTTCTTCACGGCTGACAATATTGACTTGTAACACTTCAACATCACCGTCAATCGGATAACAATCAAACTGAAAACCGGTTTTGCTTTGATCGCAAAGTCCATTTAGGTGACTTGCAATGGTATGGATGTTCATATTTGTCCTTAATTGACATATTATGTCTGTGAGTAACGATAGCATCTAGACATAATATGTCAAGCGCTATCTGGTTCAATTAAAAAAGATTAATTACTTCATATTCTGACCAAGCTGCTAGGTGATAATGATACAGCTGTAATGAACCAATTTCGTTTACGTTAATGCTATCGATATCATCATAAAAATCACCCGGGAATTCAAATGAAGCCTTGATTAAGCCTGGGGTTAGCCACTCTTCTGGCACTGGTAGTGTCTGTAATGTCGCGAGTCGTTGTTGTGGGTTTTTGCCCATTTTACTGCCCATGCTCCAGCCCCATTCACCAAAGCTAGGCACATTATGATGATACTGTTTTACATTAAATCCTGCTGCAGTCAGTGTCTTGCCAACAGACATAAACGCTTTGCGTGCATGATAGGGGGAGGTTGATTGCACTGTGATGACACCATCGGCGCTGAGCAGCTCATTGAGTTTTCGGTAAAATAAATCCGAATAGAGTTTGTTTAAGTCAGGATGACTTGGGTCGGGTAAGTCAACAATGATGGCATCAAACATTTGGCCTTTTTGGATCAGCTTATCAACCCCATTAAACGCATCGTCAACGACCAGCGTTAATCGTGGATCGTTTAACGAATTTCCATTTAATGCCAGTAATGCATCGCTCAAACGTTGCGGCATATCTGCTGGAGGTGATGTAAATAAGCTCAACAAGTCTTGATCTAAATCCATCAATGTAACCGCTTTAGGTTGCCATTTGAGCACTTGTTTTAAGCCTAAACCATCGCCGCCGCCAATAATGAGCACGTTATTGTGCCGGGCACTGGCCGCTAATGTTGGATGAACTAAAAAACTGTGGTAAATATGCTCGTCGCTACTAGAGAATTGCAAACGCCCATTGATGTATAAATTATAAACTGGCGCTAACCCTCCACCACGTAAACGCTCAGTAAAATTGAGCTGCTGGAACCGGGTTGCTTTGGCATACACTACATGATCTTTATACAATAGATTATTAAAATGTTGTTCCCAATTAGGGCCTTTAACCGCTAAAACCCCAATCACAACACAGGCAATAATATGGCCAATAAGCAGCCATTTAACATGACGAATTTTGGCCCAAAAGCGCCAAATAAATACTAGTCCAGCGAGTAAATTAACACTTGCGGTTAGCGCAGCCGCTAATTGAATATCAATGGCTAGCATAAAGCCGACCCAAATAGCCGCGCCTATACCTGCACCAATGTAATCGGCACCATATATGGTGCCGGCATTATGCAGTAAGTGCGCTTCAGATAAGGATTGCCGAACGCGAGCAATAAGCGGAATTTCCATACCAATCATTAACCCAAGCAATACACCCCATACATAAGGTAAGTATTTGCTGAGGGTTTGCAGGCCAGCAATAAAACCGCCATTGGGTAAATGATCAGGAGGCAGACCCAGCGTATTGGCTATAGCTAAAGGAAGTTGTTGGCCAAACCCAATGACCGCAGCGGTAACAATAATGGCAAACGAGCCGCACAGTGCTACTGTTAACTCGAGCATGGCAAAGCCTGTGAATGCGCATTTTATTTTACGGGCGGCAAATGCTCCTACGCCCATAGACACAATCATCAAACCTATCATGGTGTAAATAGCGGCTTCTAGCGCGCCTAAAATACGCCCCGCATAGTGCGATAATAAGTATTCATAAATAAGACCGCATCCCGCCAGCGAGGCCATGATGCCGAGTAATAAGGCATCATCAAGCCACGATACTTCACGGGAGGGAAGGGAACTTTGCTGTGGGTCCCCCGGTGTTGTGTTAGCGGGAAGATCATCGAGCAAAGGTGTTGTCATAAATTAAGCCATTAACGCCGTAAGAATAAGAGCAACAGCAATACTAATTGCCATTTCAACGGCTGCAATACCAATGTTGTGCTGTTTTTCAACTTCTTCAGCCAGATTGATACCGGCTAACACCAGTTTTTTCACTATGGCGATCAACAGCGATAACACCACCAGCATGATCAGTGAAAAAACGCACCAACTAATAATGTTGCTTAAATGGGCGCTTGGGTCATAAACAATGAAATGGCTGGCCGCTTTAAAGCTTAACGCCATCGCTATCATATAGCCGCTGTGACGTAGTGCTAATGCGGTTTGATTTTGGGTTAATGCTTGTTGCATTGAGGCGCCTTGATTACGTTTAGCATAACGTTTTTCACGTAATCGAGTGAGTATGACTAGCATCAGTTGTGAGATTAAAAATGCACTAAAAATACCAATAAAGGTATCTAGGGTAAGATCTTCTGCCCACATTAATACTGCGCGAATAATAATCGCAGTGGCAATGGCAGCCGCGGCGTCAACCACAGCAACAGAGACATTACCTTTAAGAATTTCATCGTTCTTAGCAAATTCATTTAAGGCTATTTTATCATGTAAAAACCGGCCTAATTTAATTAGCACTAAGCCAAACAAGCCGTAAGCCGACATGCCAATAGCTTCGGTTAAATAAGACGGTGCAGCTTCGCCAGTGATGGCCCCTGTAAGCACAATCCCTAATGCAGCGATCGCACCTGCGGTACTAATACCAAACGCAAAATTGTCGCGCTCTGCAAGCTCAGCGCTGCTATTGACTTTAATGCTCCAACCTTGCAAATAACGCATCAACGCCAGTAAAATTATAGCGATGGTTAAATCAATGGCTAAAATAATCGCCAAATGTTGAGTTAAGCCATATTCTTGAAAAAATGTCATGGTGAGTCCTTACCTATTTTCCACGGCTAACACCGCGACTAGTGCGGCTGCTTGAGTTACGGAAACTACTGTCTTTTGAATAGCTCGAACGGAATTTTCTACTCGCGCTTTGGGTAGTGCTACTGGCTTTGGGTACGCTCGCACTTTGACGTGACAAGCTTGTTGAGCCTGTTCGAGTTTTGGCATAAGGGCTATCGAATCGTTTCCCTTGGCTGTTAAAACGTTTCTTGGTTTGTTCAAAGGTTTTTGCTTGCGAGGTCGCTTGGCTTGGTGATGTGTAACGGTAACGTCCTACATCATTGTAGTAGCTGTAGCCACGGTTACCTGACCAACGACCGTAACCTATTGGACGAGAGAAGTTAGAAAACATCGCATACATGCCATACCAAGCCCAGATTGAGGTGCCGCTTGAATTATTTTGCCAACTACCGTAAGACGGATTGCCCACCAGCTGACTACCAGCACCACTGCCTTCGGAGCCATTTGCCAGCGCTTCGGCTTCACGGCTGATAGCATTGACTCTGGCCAGTTGCCCATTAGACATATCGGCAACTACATTGACGGGATCGGACAGCATATCGTTATACAAACTGCTGTCGGCGGCTTGATAAATATTCTGTGCTTCAGCTAATTGCTGGTCTAAATCAATAAAGTTAGCGCTGTTGTTTAAGTCTTTATTACGACGGGTTAATGACGTAAACATCGGACCTTCTGTGCCAGCATCTTTAGCCAACTCTTCCAGCAATGGGGTTAAATCGGATTGACGCTGAGCGAGAATACGGCAGTATTGTTTGAGTAATGTCGCATTACGCAGCTGATTGTTGTTGAGCGAACTAGCCAACAGATCAAGACGTTGTTGGGCAAGTTGCTGGTACTGAGCAATTTGTTCCGGTCTGTTGTCACCGCAACCGCCAAGGGTTAACGTGACAAACAATACGGTTATCAATGTGAGTACACGGGGGAGGTGACCTACCATGTTTTCTCCAAATGTAGATTTTTCATGTGCTAATTCAATATGACACAGGTTATAGTAATCTGGGTGTCAATGATATTAATCTGAACATTAGACTGACTGATAGATATACCACTCGCGACATAATATGTCCAACACTCATTTCTTTAGGGATCATTATTGCCATGCAAAACCAAGGTGACAAGGTATTATCTGCCGCGATGTTAGCCAGTGCAGATCGTTACTGGTTACGACTCTGTGATGTTTGGCCTGAAGCTAAAACAGCACTGACCGCCGTGCAACAGCAAGAGTTAAAGACCGTATTTGGCTTGAGTGATTATATGGGTGAGCAACTTTGCCGTCATCCAGAATGGATTGTGCAGTTATTTAATGGCTTATTAGATGATGTTGTGCGCAGTGAGTTTGATGCTGGGTTACATTCGCTGTTAGCGGAATTAACGCAAGAAGAACAAGTTAAATCGGTTTTACGTCGTTATCGTAATGTGCAAATGGTTCGCTTAGCGTGGCGTGATTTTTTAAATTACACCCCAGTCGAAGAGTCATTACTCGATTTGTCTGCATTAGCAGAGGCATTGGTTATTGCTGGGCGAGATTGGTTATACCAAGAGATGTGTAAGCAATACGGTACACCGATGAGTGCAGAAGGTAAGCCACAACCTTTATTGATTTTGGGGATGGGGAAATTAGGCGGACGTGAGCTTAATTTTTCATCCGATATCGATTTAATTTTTACCTTTCCAGAACATGGTGAAACCGTTGGCGGTCGACGGACTCAGGACAATCAACAATTTTTTATTCGCATGGGCCAGCGTTTGGTTAATTTACTCGACCAAGTGACCGTAGATGGATTTGTATTTCGGGTCGACATGCGTTTACGTCCTTATGGTGAAAGTGGTCCTTTGGTGGTCAGCTTTAGTGGGTTAGAAGACTATTACCAAGAGCAAGGTCGCGATTGGGAACGTTATGCCATGGTCAAAGCGCGAGTGCTTGGTCCTTGGTCGGGCTATTGTGACGAGCTCCATGATTTATTACGCCCGTTTGTTTATCGGCGTTATATTGATTTTTCTGCCATTGAATCACTGCGTAAAATGAAGCAACTGATTGCCCAAGAAGTTAGGCGTCGTCAGTTAACTGACAATATTAAGCTTGGTGCTGGCGGGATCCGTGAAGTCGAATTCGTGGTGCAAAGTTTTCAGTTGATCCGTGGCGGACGCGAGCCTGCATTGCGACAGCAAAGTTTATTTGGCGCCATTGATACCTTGTACAGCCTAGGGCAGTTGGAATATTTAGCCGTCGATGAGCTTAAACACAGTTATATTTTATTGCGTCGCGTGGAGAATTTATTGCAGGCCATTGACGATAAACAAACGCAAACCCTGCCCAATAATGAACTCGATTGGCAGCGTTTATGTTACCCGCTAGGGGTAGAAGACGAAGCGGCACTTCGCCAAAAAATCAACAAAGCGATGGCAACCATTCATGGTCACTTCAATGACACAGTAGGCGGGGCTGACAGCCACGAACATAATGATCATTGGACCTGTTTATTTTGGAATATTCAGCAAGATGAACACGCTAATGCCTTGTTGCAAGAGCAACAAATCAATGATGCCGAATTATGGCCACTATTAAATGAGTGGCATCAAACGGTGTCCAAACGTTCTATCGGGCCGCGAGGACGTGAAACGCTCGATAAGCTAATGCCTAAGTTGCTGGAAGAATTAGTCAATCAAGTTAAACCGAGTCAAGCGTTTAAACCTGTGTCAAAAGTGCTGGATAAAATTTTAACCCGTACCACTTATCTAGAGCTTTTGTGTGAAAACCCTGGCGCTCGACAGCAGTTAGTCAGTTTGTGCTGTGCAAGTCCTTGGATTGCGCGCGAGCTGGCCAATTTCCCGATGCTGCTAGATGAGTTAATTGATCCGTCGCAGCTGTATGACATTACCTCGATTGATGATTACCCTAGCGAATTACGTCAGTACTTGTTACGGGTACCAGAAGATGACATGGAACAGCAAATGGAAGCGTTGCGGCAGTTTAAATTGTCTCAACAGCTCAAGATTGCTGCCGCCGATGTGACTGGCGTTTTACCTGTGATGCAGGTAAGTGATCATTTAACCTTTTTAGCCGAAGCCATTATCGAGCAAGTCGTGCTGCAAGCTTGGCATCAAGTGGCGTCTCGCCACGGTATTCCCGAGGAAACTAGCCCTAGCAACATGGGGTTTGCGGTGATTGGTTACGGTAAACTCGGTGGCATTGAGCTAGGTTATGGTTCTGATTTAGATTTGGTTTTTTTACACGGTCATACCGGTTCTGGCACTACAGATGGCAAACGCCCGATCGACAATGGCTACTTTTACTTAAAACTGGCTCAGCGAATTGTGCATTTATTTGCCACCCGCACAACCTCGGGTGAATTATATGAAGTCGACATGCGTTTACGACCCTCTGGCGCATCTGGCTTGTTAGTCAGTGAAATTGAGCATTTTGGTGCCTATTTACAACAAGAAGCCTGGACGTGGGAGCATCAAGCTTTAGTGCGGGCTCGTTTTGTGTTTGGTGATTATTCGCTGGCAGGACGCTTTAGTGAGCTACGCTCGCAAGTCTTGCAAATAGAGCGAGATAAAGTGGTATTGGCCAAAGCCGTCAGGGACATGCGTATCAAAATGCGTGAGCACTTGCTCCGCGTTGAGCCAGGGCAATTTGATTTAAAACAGAGTGCTGGTGGGATTGCTGACATCGAATTTATCGCTCAGTACCTAGTCTTAGCCTATGCCTACCAATATCAAGAGTTAACCATTTGGTCTGATAATGTGCGTATATTTGAAGTATTAGCTGAGTTGGAGTTATTGCCTATCATGCAAGCCCAGCAGTTAACTCAAACCTATTGCTGGCTCCGCGACGAGAATCATGAACTGACATTGCAACAATTACCCAGTAAATTATCCAAGCAAAGCGTGCAGCAAAAAACAGAAAGTGTGGTGGAGATTTATAATCATATTTTAGGGGTTGACGGTTAATTAAATGGATCCAGGTTGATATCTCGTCAGTTAACAGCTGTTTTCAGTATCGATTGGGTTGATAAGTTTAATCGACTCCCAGTGCTAATGATTTAAGTCTGTGCAATGTGAAGAGGTATGCGAAATCCACCAAGATATTTCATGTTGTGGTCATGCCATTAACCTGCAAGGTATTAGCGCGTTTTGAGCAGAAGGTGGTTCAACATCAGCTTGGATACAGCAAGCCATAGCGCCACGCGTATTAGTAAAGCTGTGGTGCATCGACAAGCAAAGCCGTGATTAACTTCATACCATTATCAGCTTAACGTCGATAACGCGATGTTGGTTGATAAAGCCGCTCATCATCAGGCTAAATAATACCGGATGAGATAAACCAATACTAACTTGAGGCATTCGTTTTGGTTCAAATAATATGGGCGTTAAGCTAATTTATAACGGTTTACCCTAGTATCTGCGCAATCCACAATTGGTAGACGGGTAGGCCTATTAATACGTTAATCGGAAACGTTATCCCCAGCGACGCCAACATAGCCAAGCCGATATTCGCATCCGGTATCGCCGCCTTAATTGCTGCAGGAGCCGCAATGTAAGATGCACTGGCACTCAGGGCTGCAAGCACCAAAATACTGCCAGAGGGTAAATCAAGTAACACCCCTAAACCGATACCCGCCCAAGCCAGTACAAATGGAATGACCGCTGCAAATAATAATAAACGCCATTGCTTGTATGGGATCGGTAAGCACACTTTAGCGGTACTAATCCCCATTTCTAATAAGAATAGTGCTAACAAGGTTTTAAAACCCGCCAATAACATTGGTGTGAGTGGTGCCATGCCGCTGGAGCCATATATCCAGCCTATGACCACCCCACCACAGAGCAACACTACTCCGCGACTTGTCAGGGCTTCGTGCAATACGCTGCCAGCCGAAGCGTGTTGACTATTTCCTGCGGTTTTGGCTTGTAAATAACGATGTAGCCATAACATGATAATAATCGCAGGCAGTTCAAGTAACACCAGATACAATGTTGTTTCAGGTCGTAAAGGCCATTGAGATTGATCGACCATGGTCATCACCACGGCAAATGTTCCCGCACTGACTGAGCCATAATGGGCCGCAATGCTAATGGCTTCTTTTTGTGGTAATTGAATTAATTTTCGAAGCAAAGGGTAAAGAGTCAGTGGGATAATAAACCCAAGTGCAATAATAGACAGTAATTCAGTGATCGCTAAATTTTTTGTTTCACCATGCAGTGCCATTCCGCCTTTAAGTCCTAGCGTCAGCATTAGCAAGATGGACAGGGTTTCGTAGGTGGCTTTAGGGACTTTTAAATCTGATTTGATCAGTCCAGCAAGCAAACCTAGGGCAAAAAAGGCAATCACAATATCAGGCATGGTATAGGTTCAGTCTGTTATAAAGTATGGTGATTTTGCCTTGTTGTGTTAACAAATGGAAATGTTTTAACTGAAAAAGAAACTGCAATACTGAGCCGCTTTAAACTAAGCCGTTCGATTAAGGACTGATCGATTCAATGCAGATCGATTACTGACGGATCTATTCAATGTAGATCGATTAATGACTGGCCTATTAAAAACTGATCCATATAAGTACTGATCTATCGAGGGCTGATCTATTAAAGGCAATAAGCGTATAGTATCTTTAAATAGCAACATAAAAAATTAACAGCAGAGCATGACATGAAAAATGAAATTGATATTCACCGTGCGTTAAAAGTATTTAACAAAGTCACCCAACATGGCGAAAAGCGTGCCATTGAAGACGGTCATTTTGGCCATGATTATTGGTTATGTGGCATTAGCGCGCAAACAGACCATGATGGTTATACTATTACCTTATCTGACGCTCAGGTCAGCTTAACGGTGTTTTTTCACAATAAATATCAGTTCGAATATCCGACCAGTGATGCCCTTGACAACTTCTTACGTCGTTTTAATGACGTTGAAAATTACCAAGCATCTTAGTCTAGCGCTAGGTGACTAAGCACCGTTAGCCTTAGTACTACAGGCTTATTTTACGCCCATTGTTGCATTTCAATAAGGCGACTATAAGTGCGTCGAAACTCAAACTGTAATGCCCCATCTAGATACAAATCTTCTAAGCTGGAATGGCTATTGAGGATTAACCTCACTTTTTGATCGTAGAGTTCATCCACTAAACTGATAAAGCGCCGAGTGGGATCGTCTTCACTGGCATACGCCAGTTGTCGTTCGCCTGTGGTCGTCGCTACCGCGCCATCTTCGGTGCCGCGCGCTTTAATCCAGCTGCGTACTTCGCCGCCTAATGTAGGCACATTGCTGAGTAAAATATGGCTAAATTGTCCCGCCAGTTCAATATAATCCAATGCCGATCGCGGACCTTGGCACAAGGCTGAAAATTCAAACCAAGCAAGCTGTCCATATTGGGCCGCAATGGCAATATCGCGATGACAAACCTCAATTGAATCTGGATGACTTACGATGCTCGCATTAGCTTGTGGATATTGTTGACATAATCGTTGAAAAACGGCTTCAGGCTTCGTTGATGAAGGCAGTTTCAGCCAATCTGCTGGCGTTGCAATTGCAGATAGTGTTGCGGCATTGGTTGGTAAACGATGATCAACAGGGCCGTTTAAATGGATTGTCTGGGTGTATTTAAGCAGGAGATCGATCGTCGGTAAAAAACGATCGCGCTGTAAACCATTTTTATATAAGTCCACTATGGGCACATTTGAGGTTGCTACTAAGGTCACGCCTGATTGAAATAAGGTTTCAAATAATCGGCCCAGTAAAATAGCGTCGCCAATGTCAGATACAAAAAACTCATCAAAGCAAATTACAGAGTATTTCGCCGCGATCTGCTTAGCAATATGAGTTAAGGGATCGCGGATCCCCGATGTCTGATTTAATTGCTGGTGGAGCATAGCCATAAAACGATGAAAGTGTAGGCGTAATACCGTTTTTTTTGCTTTAAGTAACCCACCACACTCGCTCCGATCACACAGGCCCTGATACAACAAATCCATCAAAAAAGTTTTTCCTCGGCCGACATCCCCCCACAAATATAAGCCCCGAATGACCGGTTGTGCTGAAGTATATTGCTGATAGAGCGAATCTAAGGCGAGTATTGCTTGATGTTGCGCGGGATCATCAACAATATTTTGTTGAACGCGCTGCTGGTAGGCTTGTAATGGAGACATAACACTTAAGGTAAATTGTTGACCTGGGTAGTATACCATTAACTGTTCTCTTTATTATGGTGTGCATTTCCTTTAAGCTCTCGTGACAAAAAATAACAAATCATTAACTCTGAGCATTAACCCTGAGCATTAATCCTAACAAGGACCTAGAAATGAATAATAAAAATAAGGGGATGACCTATATTGGTGCCGATATGGCATTGGAAGGCGATGTCCGCATCCAAGGCCCTGCCATTGTCGCAGGCCAAACTAAAGGTACCATTAATTCAACTGATCAAATAAAAATTGAGCTGGGTGGTGTGGTTGAAGGTGACGTTTTTTGTCAAGAGATGCGTGTCTCGGGTTTATTTAAAGGCAAATTACATTGTAATAAGTTAGTCATTGTCAGCTCGGGCATTGTTGAAGGCGAGGTGTCGAGCTATCAAATGGAAATTTATGATGGTGGCCAATTTATCGGTATGCGCACCAAGGGACCCGATGCGTTGGGGTTACCTCAAGCTGACGAACCAACATCAGATCAACCGTCATATCAACATTCACATCAATCGAGTGCCGTTACTGCAGCTCATTCACCTTTTTATGCCCGTAAAAAATTCACTTACGCGGCAGTTGCTGCCATCGTGATTATTGCTGGCGTAGTATTACAGCCCACAATCAGTTTGGCGCTAGATAATGACCAAGCGCTATCTTTTGATATCACTCAAGCTAACGTGGCGCAATATCTGCAACCAACATCGAGTGTCACAGAAGACTCTGCGGAATTGGCTAAGCAGAGCGAAGCGTTAATCAATGTAGATCAAACTGACTTGAACATGTCCATGGAAGATTTACCTGCGTTAACGAAAACCACTGAGGCACTCGGTGATAGTCAGAATGTGAATGATAACGATAATGTAGAGCAGAGCGGGTCGGGTCGACCATAAGCACACCTGATAAGTAACCTCATCTCTTATCCGGAGTTGAGGTTAAGTCATAATTTTTGCTATCAAGCTTATAAAAAATGGCTTTGTTAATCACAGTGTTTACTGAATTAACAAAGCCATTGTTGTTATGTCTGCAGAAATCAAAACACCTTTATGGGTTAATGCTTACGGATTAATCCGAGTTGGCATTCCGGTGCGTTGTTCAAGCAAACGCTTTAATGTGAATGAGTCAGTGTCTGGGTGAGCAATAAAGCGAGTTATTTGCTTATCTAATAATAATGCCACGGGCTCTTGTGAATCAAATTCAGCTTGAGTGCGTGATAGTGGCTCATGCACTTCTAGATAACGGTTACCATCAGGCTCTTCAGTGGCTTTAATCGGTTGGTTAATAAACTCAACACGAGTGCCAACAGGTATGCTGTTAAATAAATATTCAATGTCTTCATCACGCAAACGAACACAACCAGAACTTACCCGTAAACCAATACCAAACGTGGCATTAGTGCCATGAATAGCATATAAGTTACCCACATATAGTGCGAATAAACCCATTGGGTTATCAGCGCCAGCAGGCCATACTGCCGGTAATGTTATCCCTTTTGCAGCGTAAGATTTACGAATGTTAACGGTGGGTGTCCAAGTTGGGTTTGCCCGTTTTCGTTGTATTGTTGTCACCCAATTTTCTGGGGTGTCTTTACCAATTTGACCAATACCGATAGGCAATACTTCAACAGTGTCTTTTCCTTTAGGGAAATAATATAAACGCATTTCAGCGCTGTTAATCACCACACCTTCATGCTTAGTGTTAGGTAGAATTAACTGATGTGGGATCAATAAAGTACTACCGACTTTTGGCAAAAATGGATCAACATCTGGGTTTGCTTCTAATAAGTTAGTTAACCCTAGCTGAAATTCTGAAGCAATTTGCTCTAGGGTTAGCTTTCCCTCAGGAACAACATAATATTGATTTTCACCCACTAAATTGCTGCCTTTGGCAGGTAGACGATATTCAACTGCTGCACAGGAAAAACTTAATATAATGGCAGTCGCTCCAATTAACGAAGCGCGTAACGAATTTATCATAAGGGTTATATCATTCCTAAAAACAGGCGTTAAGTTAGTCAGACTACAATATCTTACCAAGCATGACTATTTTGTACAGGTCATTTGTACAGATGATTAGGGCGCATCCTCACTTATTACGCCTAATAATTCAACTCATTTTTTCACTTTGGCTATTTTAATCCCAAGCGTTTAGCAAGCCGATGTAAGTTACCTGAGTCGATTTGCAATTGGCGTGCGGTTGCAGCCCAATTACTCCCTTGTTGGGTAAATATTTGTTGAATAAATTGATTTTGAAACTGATCGGTTGCATCGCGTAAGCTTGTTTGTGGTAAAGAGGTTATCGACTGTTTAACCGTGAGTTTTTTGTATGAGAACGCAACAGAGTGCGAGGTATCTGCAAATTCAAAATGGCTATTTTTAATCATACACATGCCATCTTTTTGGCTTTGGGATTTGGCTAATACGGCGGCTCTATGGATAGCATGTTCAAGTTCTCGCACGTTACCAGGCCAATCATATCGTTCAAGTAATTGCAGTGATGCAGGTTCTAGCCCTAAATGAGTTAAGTGTAACTGTTGGCGATAGCGCTCGATAAAAAAGCCTGCTAACAAGTGAATATCCTGCTGGCGCTCTCTTAGCGGTGGTACGACAATGGGAAACACGCTTAAGCGATGATATAAGTCGGCTCTAAATCGACCTGCTAATACTTCGCTTTTGAGATCTTTGTTGGTCGCGGCAATAATACGCACATCCACTTTTAGACTGCGATCATCGCCGACTTTCTGTAAATCTCCGAATTGTAGTACGCGCAGTAACTTGGCTTGCAAGTTAAGCGCGAGTTCACCAATTTCATCCAAAAATAATGTGCCTTTATCAGCCATTTCAAATTTGCCGCTACGATGACTAATGGCGCCAGTAAAGGCGCCTTTGACATGACCAAAGAGTTCACTTTCAGCAACGGATTCAGCCAGCGCGGCACAATTTAAATATACTAAGGGCTTATTGGCTCGCACAGAATGTTGATGGATAGCTTTAGCTATCAGCTCTTTACCCGTACCCGTTTCTCCTAAAATCAACACATTGAGTTCAGTTGCCGCGACCACATTAACTTCATTAAGCAGCGATAAAAGATTATCTGCTTGACCGATTATTTCGGTGTCTGGGTTAAGTTGTCCTGATGGTTTTGCGTCGGGGATTGTAAGGTTGCTCGCTTGTTTTTCAAGCTCATCAATCAGTAATGCATTGTTTAGAGACGCTGCCGCAATGGCGCTAAAACTGCGTAACTGATGATTACTGTATTGATCAAATTTATGGGGATCGATGGCATCAATGGTTAATGCGCCAATGAGTTGTTCATTGGCAAATAATGGTAGGCCAATACAGGCATGTACTTTTAAGTTACCTTCTACATTAGGAATTAAACCATCGTAAGGATCGGCAAGTTCGCTGTCGGCAGGAAATCTTACGATATCACCCGCTCTGGCAATGGCTTCAAGCCTTGGGTGTTCGTTTAAAATAAACCGCCGCCCCAGTACATCAGCACTGAGTCCATCAATCGCCAAAGGGGTAAATTGATGACCTTGAAATGATAATAGCGCCGCCGCATCGCAATCGAGGGTTTCTCTTACTGTGGTGACTAAACGTGAAAAACGATCGCGATTAGACAAGTTAGCGGTAATATCAAGTGCGATACGGGTTAAGTCTGCTTGACTCAATGCCATGTCAAACTCCAGTTAACTACAAGGTGATGTCATTATGACAAGTGTGAATATAACAACAAGGGTAAAGAGCATAATCTTGATACAAAAAGGGGCCTCGATGGCCCCTTATATGATATTTATCAAAACATGTTTATCAATGTATAGCTTAGCTATTGGTTAATACGGCAGCTTGGTTAGCTTTTACCCCTTTGCTGACGATAGCTTTCTTGATAAGGTCATATAAGAACGCCGCCATCAATAACCCACCAATACTGAAGATAATATCGCCAAACATTCGCATCCATACTAGGTTTTCAACCAAGTCGCTATGGATCACCGCTGGTGAACGGGCATACCAGTAGCCGTGGTCAATAACCGCAAAAAATTGCACGATACCCACAGGCAGTAGCGACATAAATACCATTGCCGCTAAACCAATATTTAAGGTCCAGAATGCCCCTTTAAGGTATTTGTGGTTCCATTGCATATTGCCGGTTAATCCACGAAGACAGAATAGCATTAGCCCAATGCCTAGCATGCCATACACTCCCATAAACGCAGCGTGAGCATGAGTTGCAGTGGTGTTTAAGCCTTGAATAAAGTACAACGAAATAGGCGGATTGATTAAGAAACCTAATACCCCAGCGCCAATCAAGTTCCAAAATGAAGTGGCCACAAAGAACATAATCGCCCAGTGATAACGCTCCATCCAAGGACTTGCTTTACGTAAGCGATAGGTTTCCATGGCTTCAAAACCAATTAACGCTAGCGGCACAACTTCAAGCGCAGAGAAAATGGCTCCCCATGCAATGACGGAAGTTTGGGTACCGGTAAAGTATAAGTGATGTAAAGTACCGATTAAGCCGCCGGTTAAAAACACTACCGTTGAGAACAATACTGCACCATTGGCGCTGCGGGCACGGATAAGACCTAAGCGAACTAACATAAGCGCAATGACAGAGGTGGCAAATGTTTCAAAGAAGCCTTCAACCCACAAGTGCACCACCCACCAACGCCAGTATTCTGCAATCGCTAGGTTTGAGTGTTTGCCCATAAACAGGCCAGCACCATAAAATAAGCCAATCGCGACACATGAAGCATATAGCACCCAAATCACCGGTTGCATGTCGTTGCTGACTTTTAAGGCTGGACGCATTGATGCGGTCACTAACGCTAACCAAATTAATAAGCCCGCCAGCAACAACACTTGCCAAACGCGACCTAAATCAATGTATTCATATCCTTGGTGACCGAATAGGTAGTTCATGTCCAGATCAAAGTATTGTTGTACGCCAAGCCATTCACCGGCCATAGAACCGAGTACGATAACAACTAATGCGCCCCACAGAATGTTTACTCCTAAGCGTTGATACTTAGGCTCGTATCCTGATAGTGCTGGCGCGATATACAGCCCTGTGCCTAACCAAGCTGTGGCAATCCAAAATACCGCTAGTTGAGTATGCCAAGTACGAGTGACCGAGTATGGGAGTATTTCTGATAATGGGAAACCATAAAACTCTTGGCCTTCAACTGCGTAATGCGCGGTAATACCGCCCACTAATATTTGCAGTAAAAACAGGCCAATAGCGGTTACAAAATACTTGCCGACGGCTTTTTGTGATGGCGTCGGTTTGGTAAAAAATAATGGATCATCTTTGGCCGCTTCCGGTAATGCTTCTTCTTTGCAGCAGGCATGGTGCCAAATCAACATGGCAATACCTAAGATCAATGTCACCAAACTTAATACTGACCAAACAATGTTATCTGAAGTCGGTATATTGCCGATTTGGGGATCATACGGCCAGTTATTGGTGTAAGTGTACTCATAGCCAGGACGTTCGGTTACCGCTGCCCATGCTCCCCAAAAGAGAAAACCGTTTAATAATTCACGATGCTCGGCATCAGTGATGGTCCCTTCTTTCATGGCATATTGTTCGCGCAGTGATGACAGTGCTGGGTCGTCACCAAAGAGTGATAAATAGTGTTGACTGACTTCATTTATCGCAGCAATACGCACATTTGATAATGCGACATATGTATTGCCATCAGCGCCTTCAATGACAGTATTATGACGAATATCATTTCTGAGGCCTTGTTCTAAACCGGCCTGCTGCTCAGAATCAAGTTCAGCAAAATCGCGATTATAACGATCAATTGCGGTGATTGATAACCAAGCTTGTGCTTCACGGTGTAACCAATCAGCAGTCCAATCTGGTGCTACATACGACCCATGTCCCCAGATCGATCCCAATTGATGACCGCCCATAGAACGCCACACAAGTTGACCTTGTTCAATATCATCTTTGGTAAATATGGGTTGGCCACTGGTGTCAGTAAAAGCCGTTGGAATAGGGGGTTTTTCTCGATATATGCCACTGCCTAAACTGAGTAATACAGTGAAGGAAGCAACGAGCACGATTAGCAGTGCAATGCCGGTGAGTTTGTTTTTGCTCATAAATCCTCTTAGCGCAAAGTCATTTTGATACAGATAGCATGTATTAGCATAAGTCGTGCCAACTATTTTTAGTTAATTAAAGCATTGATATATATGAATATTAATTTAATCCCAATTGAATTAAATTGTCATTTAGACATTGTTTAATAATTGTAAATATGACACCGTTGTCATATTTACAATTGTTAAATGTGATCATGGTCACCTTGTTTTATTACAAAGGGAGAATGGGTTGAACATGTCGAGTATGAATAGATAAAGCCGATGATAGGCATTTTAGGTCAGACTAATATTCAGTTGATTAATATTTTAAAGTATATATATCAAGTGTTTAGTTAATTTATTAAGCTTTTTTAACTTCAAGTAAGCAATTGAGCTATTTACTTAGCATGCTAACTAGTTATAATGCTTAGCAAGCTAACTAAATGGCAAGTTAATATGTATAACGAATTAGAACGACTAAAAGAGCTGCATCTTGCGGAGCAACTAGGAAGATTGCATCGATTATGGCGCACAGCCGCAGATGTTGAATTAATTCCACTAGGGTTAACTCATCCTCGTTGGACTGCATTATGGAAACTATTACGTTTGGGTGACGATGTGAGTCAAAAAGTGCTAGCCGATGCGTTAGAAATAGAGCTGCCATCGTTAATGCGTACCTTGGGTCAATTAGAAGCGCAAGGCTATATTAAAAGGCGTTGTTGCGAAAACGATAAGCGCGCTCGAATAGTGAGTTTGACACCGCAGGGGATCGACATTCTTAAACAAATAGAAACACGGATTATGCAAATTCGTGCTGAATTACTCAATGGCATTAGCAGTCAAGAATTAAGTGAGTTTGAACGTGTGATCAGTCTGATTAGTGATAATGCCATGGCTAAACTTGATCCGTCTGCCGACCCTTTTGGTGAGAAATAACATGACTCCAGATCAACAATTTGCCCGCCTCGTTAAGATAGCCATTTTGATGTTTGTTATGGTCTTCGGCTACTTTATGTTTGCTGATGCCGTTATCCCTTTAACCCCTCAAGCGATGGCGACCAGAATAGTGACAAAAGTCACCCCCCAAATCAGTGGGAAAATAGCGACTATTGCCGTAGCCAATAATCAAGTGGTAAAAAAAGGCGATGTGTTATTTAAGATTGACTCAGTTCCTTACGAGCTTGCCGAAGAACAAGCACAGTTAGCACTGGAACAAGCAAAACAGGATAACGCTGAACTTGATGCTGCCTTATTAGCGGCCAAAGCAGATGTGCAAGCCAATAGATCCAATGCCAAACAAAAGCGCAGTGAGGCGAAGAGAATTGACTCTTTATTTTTGACTCACGGAGTGTCTCAACAACTTAACGATCAGACTGGCAGTGATGCGACGACTGCAGAGGCCAACTTACAGGCCTCCAATGCGCGCTTAGCAAAACTAAAAGTCAGTCGTGGTCGTTATGGTGATGGAAACTTAAAAGTTCGCCAAGCACAGAATCGCTTAGAGCAAGCTGAGTTGAATCTGTCATATACTCAAATTCGAGCCGATCAAAATGGTATCGTGACTAATTTACAGCTGCAGGTAGGTAGTTTTGCTTCTGTCGGCCAACCATTATTAGCATTAGTGTCGGATAAGGTTGATATCATTGCTGATTTTAGGGAAAAAAGTCTTCGCGGCATTGATATTGAGTCGAGTGCTTTTATTGCATTTGATGGCGAACCTGGACGTTTATATCGTGCGCAAGTGAGTTCAATTGATGCTGGAGTCAGCGCCGGACAGTTTGAAGCGAATGGTCGTTTGGCGGCACCACAAGAATCTGCTCGTTGGGTACGCAATGCTCAGCGCTTACGTTTACACCTTGAGCTTGACCAACAAGCCGTTAATCTACTGCCAGCAGGCGCGCGTGCCACTGTACAATTAGTGCCCAATAGTGGTTTGCTTGGCTTTATTGCCAAGGTGCAAATTAAGGTCATTAGTGTGCTGCACTATATTTATTAAATGACATCTTAAATTTAATCAGTATTTCTCTAATCCATAACAATGGCTGACTTTCTCTTTGGTGGTTGTTTTTTTTAGCAAACGCATCAATCAGGATGAGTTCTTTATTGTGGAATATTTTCCCCGACGCGTAGGTATTTCAGATGTTGTTACGCCATAGTCCTTTGACTACAAACGATTTACGTCAATGCTTGCGCATTGCAACAGGCGCAACGCTAGGGTTTGCGATTTGTAAGTTTTTCGACCTAAGTTATGGGGTGTTTTTTACCGTAACCCCAATGCTATTACTCGGACTTGTGCCCGTGATGAATGCGCATGCGATGCGTCAACTGTTGGCATCATCGGTCATGGCTGGGATTGAGGTCGGTATTCTAGGTGGTTTATTTGGTTCTCACCCAGGGATGATATTGCCCATCGTTTTTGGGCTTTTTTTGTATCGATTTGCGGCAATGTCACGTGGAAGCTTGTTTTTATTCGGTGCTAATGGGGTGATCAGCTTAAGTATTATGCTGCACTTTGCCAGTTATCCGAGTGTGGATATTAACAATCTTATTTTTAGCAATTTTTGGGCGACGGCAGCGTCGGTGATCATTGCTTATGCCATGACCGCCCTATGGCCCGATGTTGAACCTCGCTCGCCAATGGCAGCCGTGGTTAAAGCGCCTAACCGTATGCGCCACGAAGCTTTGCTGGGGGCATCAATTGCCACCGCATCATTTTTGGTATTTCAGGTGTTTAATTTACAAGATTCCATGTCAGCCCAAGCCACCACTTTGTTATTGTTATTCCCAATGCATTGGAATGGCGCACTCGGTTACGCCCGAAAACGGGCTATCGGCACCTTGTTTGGGGTAACATTTGGCTTGCTGGTGCAAGGATTACTTTATGATTGGTCTGGGTTACTTATTTTTGTTATACCACTATTGTGGATAGGCCTTATGTTATTTAGCCAAGTGCATGTGAGAGAGGCGAGTGGTTCAGGAGTAGGGTTTGGCGCTATGACGACCTTAGGTATTTTGTTTGGTCAGTACTTAACCCCCCAAAATGATCTGATTTTTAGTGCTTTATACCGTGTGAGTAGCATTTTGGTTGCGATAGTAGCGACATTATTATTGTGTTATTTGGTACATCGGCTATTAAATCGCTTTGAAGCAACTCGATTTGGTGTTTAGATTTAGTTGTTTCTAGTGTTATTTACTTACCTTAGCCGGGCATTATTACGCGTCTGGCGATATTAACGTAACGTTAAACGGATCCTCGTCCTATTTGTTTATTACCCCGTTATAATAAAGTAATCAACCCGCCAGCTAATGGCATAGGATTATGCAAAACGGGTATAAAAAAGTGACTCAAGGTTATCGGCCTGAGTCACTTTATTACTTTATCAACGGCGAAGGTTAACACGATTGTTTACAGTAGATTATTGCCAGCCGAGGGTCCAAAGCTGTGGGTCTTTAAGATCGCGCCAGTCAATAACAAACTCTTGTGCATTCATTTCTGCACGGATAAGACATTCAACCACGTTTTGTTGTTCGTCATACTCGACTTTAGCGACAGTAAAATGCTTCAGCTTTTGAACCACGTTAACCTTGGTCCACTTACTATTAAGTAATTTTTTAGGATGAATTAGGTTCATATTCGTTCTCATGTTCACAGTATTTCGTTGCCCGTATTAACACTCATGTTATGACTCATACAGTAACTCATGGCGTACCTGATCAGTACTGGTGTTAGTCACTGTGAGAGTGACTAACTAATAACTGCTGCAATTGGCTTAGATCATTGATAATAATATCGGCCAAATGTTGATAAGTACTGTCAATCCCATGATTAATAAAACAGGCGATCATGCCAGCATTATTAGCCGCTTGAATGTCGTATAGGTAATCCCCCACATAGATAATATCTTGAGGGGCTATTTGCCATTGAGCAGCAATCGCCAGTAGAGCATCGGGTGCCGGTTTTGCTGGGTAATCTTCGCGGGTTAGCACGTGGTCGATAGCAATATTATTCTGTTTTACCTTTAATGCGCTTGCGGCAAGGCTGTTACGCGTTACGATGGCGATGGGTAATTTTGCCGCTTCAATGGCATTAATCAGCTCGGTCATTCCTTTGATGGGCTTGGCACTCAACGCATCTTGGTATTCATGATCCAGAATAATCTGCTTTGCATCGGCTTGAGTGGCTTTGCAGCTTAAGTCGTCGACATAGTTAAGTAAGTCTATGCCATCAGGGCAACCAATTTGCTGGCGAATTAAGCCGAAGTCTAAGCTGGACTCAACTAAGGTGCCGTCTAAGTCAAAAATAATGCCTTTTATTTGCATGGGTAAATTCAATGAATTCCTTTCTTTTCTCAATATTTATCGGTCAAACTGCATAGAGTGTAACTCAATTGCAAATGGACCTTGTTGTTTTTGTGCGACTAAAAATCCAACACGATTAATATCATTTAAATGTAATGTCGGTGCATTCGCGACTGCGCGGCCCCTAAAGCTGACCGTAAAATCTGCAGGGGTAAAAGCATGTTGAGTGAGTGTGTCTGCGCTAGTGGTAAAGTTAGCAACATAGGCTTCACCATAAGATAAATTCGGTGTTTTTAGCCGAATTTGATAGGTTTTTCCATCACCTTTAACCGCAATGACGAGTAATGATGCATCTGCAATTTGATGTAGTAGAGTCGACTCTATCGACGCAAAGCCGCCATTGTTTTCCAATGACACTGTGCCAGTAAATAATAACGCTTGCTGCGTAAGCTCAATTTGGCTTTGTGAGACACCGCCCATCACAGTGTCATTATTGATGTTCCATTGTGTAAAGTGGCTCGGATCAGTAAAGTGAAATAGCATAGTGTCCTCACTTGCACTCCATACGGGTTGGCTAATTAATAATATAACCCCAACTGCAGCATGGATGCCTATTTGTATTATCCGGCTAATATGCCCGTTATGTGTATTGAGTAATGCCATCATATACTCCTGTAAATTATCGTTCGATAAACACTTTCACTGTAGCAAACATTGCCGTAAAAAAAATGGCTTATCAGGGTGAGTGATAAGCCATAAAGGGTCATACGGATGATAATTGCATGCAGTACATCGGGTGTCAGTCAATTGGGATTTTAGTGCATCAAACATTAGTGCATCAGATATTAGTACATTAGGTGTTATTACATCAGGTGTTATCTAACGGTTTATCTGTTCATGCATTACGCAAGCGAGTTAATTTAGGTTCATTTATTTCTTAGTTTATTTAGTTTTTGTGGATATTCACCAAATGAATGCCGTTATATTCGACAAATCAGAATGTTGCCAGTACCCTTAATGAAGGTTTTACTGGGAACAACATATTTTGCAAGTAAACAGCACATCATCCGCTCCATCACCCGGGCTTACATTCAGTGTGGTAAGCATCAATTTATTTAATTTTATTGAACCGCCTCATGCTTTCTACGACTTTGAAAACATCTATAGCGATAAACAGTGGCAAAAAAAGTGTGCTTGGTTAAGTGATTTTATTAACCAAAATCAACCTGATATTATTGCTTTTCAAGAGGTTTTTAGTCCTGACGCCTTAGCCAAACTGACTCAGTTGCTGGGTTATGAGCATTTTGTGGCGTTAGATTTACCTGAAGTGGTCAGTGACTATGTGTATCGCAGTCCTGTGGTGGCTATTGCATCAAAGTATCCTATTATCGATTCCGTCAATGTCACCCCAGATAAGCAATGGGTGAGCCAGTTAGGCTTAGCAGAGTCATTTAGTTTTAGTCGTAAACCGCTCAGAGCAACCATACAATTACCGATTTTTGGTCCATGTGATTGTTATGTTATTCATCTTAAGTCTAAACGAAGTGGCGTGAGTCGTGACGATATCAATGACAGTGGTTTACATGGCGGTGCAGATTTTGTTGCAAGGCAAGTGCTTGGGCGCTGGGCATCGAGTTTACAGCGAGGCAGTGAATCTGCATTGTTGTGCCATCAAATGCTGATGAGACGACAACAAAGTCAGCAACCTTTCATGTTAATGGGTGACTTTAATGACACCATGGGCAGTGAACTCTTAGCCGCGTTTAATCATCAATTGCGAGTGTATCGCAGTGACATTGAAGACCCCGGGCTGGCTAAGCTAGGCGAAACGTCATTGATGGCAGAATTACACCAAAGCAGTTTGTTTGACAGCTATGAGTTGTTTATTGCTGCAACCAAGTGTAATGCGACGTTGGCCCAAGATGAGTTTGAATCAAGCACATTAGTGGATGAGCAACCCCATCCTGCCAGACAGCCGACTCACTATTATGGCAACAGTGGATCTGTACTGGACTACATATTAGTGTCGAGTGAGTTTAATCCTACTCAGCAGCAAAACCTTGCTCATGTCATTGATTATCAAACCTTTGACCGACATCTGGTTCGGCCTGACTATGATCGGGATCGTGACAGTACCGATCATGCTCCTGTGATGATGAGCTTTCGCGTGCGTAATTAGTGGCTTGCAATAAGGATGATGACTGATGTGTTGTCAAACATCATGGTCAAATAAATGTGCTAAGAGCTAAGAGATAAAGATAAGAACTATGAGTTGAGAGCTAAGTTCATCTAATCAAAGTAAAAAAAGCGCTGATGTTTATCAGCGCTTTTTTGGGTTTAAGGCAAATTATTCGCCATTGAAAAGGACAATAAGTTGGCAATAGTGACTTTATTCTCAACTCTGAATAAGAGAGGGGATAAATCGTTAAAAACGGATTACTTTAACGTTTGTTTTATCTTTATGCAGCGCTGCTCTTGTTGGCGGGTTTCGAGTAGCGCGCGTCTCGCTAATTGCGATAAGCCCGTTTGCGTATCTAAGGCGTAGCTAATCGTATCAATGTTCACTGAACTACAATCTGTCGGAATTAATTGCGCAGCAAAACTGCGCATAAATACTGGGCCTTTGTCGTCCATTAATGCCAAGTTGGCAAAGCGTTGATCTGCGGTTGCGGCACTGAATAGTTTTTGTTCTGCAGGGTAGAGATTGTTCATCGCGATACGAATTTTAGAGAAAGGCATGTTGTCATTATTTTCAATGGTGTTTAACCACTGACGTTTAAGCGATGACTGCGGGCGGATCACTTCAGCTGCAATCGCCGCTTTTTCACCTGAGTCAGATTGATCAAGATGTTTTTCCTGGGCGAGCAACGCCTTAGCGTCGCCATAATCATAACGGTTTAACTGTCTGATCATTGCCCAGCGTATGTCTTGATCTATGTTTAGACCTTTAATATGGCTCTTACTTTGCAGTAAAGATTGAATATGTTTTAACGCATCACCATGGCTAGATAAACTAATGTAAGCATCGAACCAACGGCGTTGGAAGTCGCGATTGCGGTAGCTTTCCATGCTCATACGCAGACTCATTTGGCTTAATGCTTTTGATATTCTGCTGTTGTAACTCCCATGCATTGGTGCCATGAGATCAAGGTAGTTTTTGGCTCGCTGCAGATTGCCAAGTACTTGACCTATAATAGTGTAGTCTTTTTCCAGTGGGGCATTAATTAATGCGATATTGATGAACTGATCCAGTGATGTCTTACCATCAATTACGCTGTCCCACATACTTTGCCACAACATAGAACGTAATAGCGGATCGCTCACTTGGCCTAGAGACTGTTTGGCCGTGCTAAACGAACTAGAGTCTAGTTCCACTTTCACAAATCCCCAGTCTTGATAGTTTGGATAGACCAAATCTGGGCAATCCTCGCCAATTAATGACTCTACTTCGGTGTAGGCGCCTTTGTACGTAACGGCAATTGATTGTTGTTTTTCTAGGCCATATCTATTTTGAGTAAATAATCCAATTTGCACCCGTTGTTCGCGCAGTGTGGGGTGTTGGCTATTATCAGCGGTCTGCACTAAAGCAAACGAGTCAATTTGCTTGTCTTGGCAAGTGTATTGCGCCTTGATGGTATTGACGCCAGCGGCATACAACCATTCTTGAGTCCACTGACGCAGATCGCGGCCACTGGCCTTGGCTAGACTGTTGATAAAGTCATCGAGCTCAGCATTTTGGTAACTGTACTGTTGTAAATATTGGCTCACACCACGGCGGAAGGTTTCTTCACCGAGTAAATGACGCAATTGTTTGATGGTCGATGCGCCTTTTTGATACGTAATGGCATCGATGTTATCAAAGGCATTTTGGCTGGTGGCCACGGGCACTTCAATGGGGTGAGTGGTCACTAAGCTGTCTTGATGGTAAGCGGCTTGTTTACCAGAGGCGTAGAAGGTGCGCCATGCATGACTAAATTCGGTGGCTTCACTCGTTGCCAGCGTGCCCATAAAAGAAGCAAAGCTTTCATTTAACCATAAGCCATTCCACCATTTCATGGTCACCAGATCGCCAAACCATTGATGGGCCATTTCGTGCATGATAACGCCGGCTAAACGTTCTTTTTGCTCACCCGTCATTTTGGCATTAAATAAGAAACGGTCTTCAGAAAAGGTAATCGCGCCGGCGTTTTCCATTGCACCATAGAGAAAGTCTGGCACTAATACTTGATCGTATTTTTTAAACGGATAGGCAATGCCAAAGTAGCGGTCAAAAAAGTCTAAACCTTGCTTGGTGTAGGTAAACCAATCTTGTGGGGTAACTTGGTTGGCAACAGATTGACGTGAAAACAGGCGCATGGGGTAACGGCCTGAATTGTCTTCCCACACATGGTACGGGCCGGCATGCAAAGAGAAGTTATATGGACTTAATTTGGGCGTAACAGGGAAAGTCCATAAGTTGCTGTCGCCTTGGTCAACCACATTGGTTTCTCGCATGGCGCTGATCACTTGCCAGTCTTTTGGAGCATGCACATTAATTTGATAACTGGCTTTAAGATCCGGTTGATCAAATACTGCAAACATTTGTTGTGCCGCGGCCGGTTCAAAATGCGAGTACAAGTAAACTTTACCATCTACTGGGTCGACAAAACGATGTAGGCCTTCGCCATTGGTGCTGTGTTCACGGGTAAACTCAACTTCAATGGTGTTACTACCTTCAGTCAATAGGCTTTGATTAAGGGTAATATAAGCACCATTGTAATTAGGATAGACCTTGATACCGTTAATAAAAAACTGCTTAATATTGACTTTATTGAGATCGAGTGTGAGTAATTTAGGCACGCTGCTTAAGTCAAAGTGGGCTATGGATTTGGCACTGAATTGGCTGTGTTCACTTAAAAAGAAGGTTAGTTCATATTGTACATTCGATACTAGGCTGGATCTGGCTTGTGCTTGCCCTTGGCTGATGTAGGCTGAACCATCCCGTTGTAAGGATGAGGTAGTCGGTGAACTGCTGCAGCTGATAACGCTGGCACAACATAATGCGATGAGACTGGTTTTGATGACTCGAGGACGAAACAATTGGGTGGATAACAATTTCACGTTAGTGTTCCTAACTTATTATTAAATGTATGAAAAAGCCGACAACAATGTCGGCTTTAGTGCTATGTGGTGGCGTTTTACAAGCCTAAAAATGACTTTGATTTTACTTTACGAATTTCTTTTTCATCTGACCATTCAATGAGGCCTGTTTCAAGATCCATTAAGCGCATGGTCATTTTGTAATATACGTCTTTGGTGCTGCCATCTTGTTTAACGATGCTCGATAAGTTGCCATAAAGCATATACTGCGCGCCAATTTGGCGACCAAATTTAATCGCAGTTGATGGGTCTACCATGCCAGCATTGTTTTGATAATCAAGTTGTTTACGTACGGTATCAACCTTAGTCATATCAATAAAGCGGAACTTACCAGAGCGTAATAACTTGTTGCTAATGGTGTCGGTCACTGATTCTGTATCGATATGCTCAGAGGTTTTGTTTTTGATTTTATCCACAAACACAATTGGGCGGTTACTTTGTGTCATCACCACCACAGGAGGGAATGCCATCATACTGTCGACCATCTTAGCGGCAATGTTTTGCAGATCGGTTGAGCCAAAGTTTTCATTGACGGTTTCGACTTCAGTGGCGTCACCATACTCTACTTTTGATTGGCAGGCGGAAAGTGCCATCACTGCAGCTAATACAAATATCAGTTTCAAATTTTTCATAATAAATTCCATTGGTGATGAGTGACAGTTGATAAACGATTATCGTCCATCAGATGATTATCGAATAAAAACGGGTACGATTGCCAGTCTCGATGACCCAAATTAATGTTGATCGCTGTGGTTTTACCTCTATTTTTACACTTTGGCTGTTATTTAAGCGAATATTATAGTTGCCGGCATCAATAAATTGTCTGGCGATTTGTGCTTGGCGTGGCAAGGTTAACCAGCTTCTGCGATCGGCTTGTTCGGTTATTACGTTAAAGAGTTGCATCACAATCGCGCCGGCGTCAATTGGATTATTGCCACCTTGACCACTGCTTTGGACACTTCGGTTCATTTGGTATTTAGCATAAACTCTTGCGGCTTGGCGAAACAGAGCCGCGGGTAAATCTTCTTTTAACGCATTAATGGCTAAAGCATCAATGTTAGCAATAGTTTGAGCGGTTAGTGGCGCACCTAAACCTTGAATTTGGCTATTATTGACTATCTGACGTTGCGCTTGATAAGTCGCTAATGAGGCGGATTGTAAATTACCGTTGATGGGGAACGGTACTGTAATGCTTTGTTTTTCTGGTACAAAATCACGTTCAACAATAAATACGACTTGTCCTTGCTCCGGTGCCGGTAATACAGCATCTCCCCAGCGACGTTTAAATTCATCGTATTGAGGCATATCCAGTTGTTTGGCTAAACGGACTAAATCTTGTTGTAAAAAGACATTATCTGGGGTGATTTGGGCTGCTTTTCGATAATCAATAAACGCGTCGTTAGGTTCGCTAGCGAGTTCGTGTAATAACCCGGTGGTGTAATAACTGTAGGCGTTAAGAAACGAGCTGGTGACACTGCCAGCGTCCTTACTTAATTGCGCCATTTGCGAATTAATAGTGCCATTAGCCATATCTTGCACTGACTGTTGAGATTGTTGATAGCGAGCTTGTTCCATGCTTTGCAGTTCATTGCTGCGACGAACTTCCACTAATGCCCCTTGAGCATCGCCACTGAATAAATAATTAAGCGCCTGATATTGATGCAGCATGATGCGCTCATAACCCGGACCTCGATAAGGTATGGCATTATCATTTAATAAAATACTGCTGGCCCCTGCGCCGAGTTTACTGGCACTGACAGTGGCTTTATCGTCAAAGACTTGATAGGCGTCTATGGCTTGCTGGTAATAAGTCTTACTGCGAGTAAAGTCGCCCGCTATTTGCATAATACGTCCAGATTCTTGGGCATAAAGTAAGCCATCATTGCCACTAATATTGTCGGCCAAATCGGTGATGCTTGCGGTTGGCGTCTCGCTACTGAGTTGCTGCTTGTATGACGCTATTTGCGACGGATAATTAACAAAGACACTGTTAAAGGCGCAACCGGACAGGCCAAGACAGAGGATCAACCAAGCACATAATGTTCTTAACATTGTGTCACCTGTACCTGCGTTGCGATAAGGTTGACCCGTTCAAGTAAGGTAATGCCTTGTAAGTGGTCATATTCATGTTGAAAAATACGCGCCACAAAACCCGTTAATGTTTGTTGATATAACTGGCCATCAAGTGATTGATATTGAACCTCAATTTCACTATGTCGCCAAATAGATAGCCGCTGACCTGGAATCGACAAGCAGCCTTCTATACCCACTTCTGTTGCGGTAGACGCCGATAAAATTTGAGGGTTTATTACCACAGTTGGGGCCATTAAGGGCGCATCGGGATAACGTTCGTTTGGATTTGATGCCATGATGAACATCGCCGCGCGACTGAACACTTGCGTTGCCGCAATACCGACCCCGTTTGCATTTTGCATAGTGCTGAGCATGCTGTCGGCTAAAGTGTGTAATGCTTGGTCAAAAACCGTCACGGGCTCAGCAATTTGAGTCAGTATTTCTTCGCCTGTGGTAGCAATGCTGAGTAATGGCTTTAGCTGCATAGGTGACGGCTATCCTTGTTGTTCGCGTTTAACGACGACCTGAATTAATCGATCGTTTAAGATCGTTATTACTTAAGATCGTAGTTACTTAAAAACGTTATTACTTGCAAATAGGTCATTCTTACTTATGACCCACTCGGCTTAATGACTGTCTATGCCACATTGGCTCAATATCAGCTTAAGATGATAGCCATCTACTAGCCTGAGTTATGCTAGCCTGAGTTATGCCGCTTCGCAGCAAGGCTTTAGTAATGCGGTGGCGGTGTTTCATCTACCTGAGACGCCATATTACTGGGCTCAATAGCATGTAGTTTATTAACCATTAATAGCATTTGCTGTTGCTGTCTGGCAACCAGTGCATTGAGTTTTATCACTTCTTGGTTTAACTCTTCAATGGTGATGTCTTGAAATGATAATCTCATTTCAAGATCATCAATCTTTTGTAAAACGCGATCCATGTTGACCTCTTATTGATTAATTAATGCTGCCAATACTCAACGAGACCTTGGCTGCTAATACTGACTATTGATCCTGGTGCAATCATTGCGGCAGAGTATACTACAGCGCCTTTGTTTTGGGTGTTTTTACTCAGCTGAACTTGCCAACGTGAAAGTCGCTTGCCTGAGTTAATTTGCCATAAAAAAATTTCTCTTGATGGCGTGCCTGTCAGTAATTGCTGGTCATGATTAACAAAGCGAGCAGTTGAAAAGGTCATTTGGCGTCGATTAATATCCAGATGACTGATTGGTTTACCTGTACCCGATTGCCATAGCGTTGCATTACCTGTGATATCGCTGGCAAAGCTGAGTGTTCCTGAATCATTAATCACGACTTTAGTGATACGAGAGGTTAACTGCCATTGCTGGATTGGTTGACCCGTTTGGGCTTGCCAAAGAAGCACTTTACCGTCATTACCGCCACTGAGTGCCTTATTACCATCGGCACTAATGGAGACACTATTGACTTTTTCTTGATGGCCCAAAAATTGGATTAGGCGCGCTTTTTCTGGTGACAATGACATCACTGAGCCATCGACTAAACCAACAAGTGTTTGACCTGTATTGGCTATGGCGACGCTTTGTGCATAAGAGGGTAACGACCACCATCCCACGGAAGACCCATCGGTTAATCGCCATATTGCCAGCGAGTGACTGCTGATTGTAGCGGCATAGAGGTTATTAGCCGATATTGCCGTCTCAATGACGTTACTGGTATTTTTCTGCTGACCTTGCAGCCACTGATAGGACAGGGTTGAGGTGGTGAGATCCCATACTTGTACACCGTTGTGAGCCGTACTAACCAGGGCAATACTGGCATCATTAGATAGGCTTGCACTGTAACTGGCATCGGTAGTAATCACCTGTACTTTGGTGGCTGGAGGCTGGCATGCCGTTAATAGACCTGTTAGGACAAATGTTGACCAAAAAAGCAGCATTGGAACGCGTATCATGAACTTGCTCCTTGAATTGTTGTCCTAAACATTGTCATATAAGGTTTGCCCAATGGTATAACCGTTTTAACTAGTATAGAGTGGCAAATAAACATGACCACTTAAACATCTCATTGATTGAATGTATTAAGGTTATTGTAACCACTAAAGGATGCTGAGGAAGCTTTAATGAAATCTATTTACAAATTATCGTTAGTTGCATTAGCCGTTGTAGGCCTTACTGCGTGTAATCAACCACAAGACGTTGCCCAAAAGAAAGTTGAACTAACAACTGATGTTCAGAAAGAAGCATATAGTGTTGGTGGTTCAATCGGTAAATACATGTCGGGCCACATTAAAGAGCAAGAAGAATTGGGTTTTGCTGTTGACCGCACCATGGTGATTAAAGGCTTTAGCGATGGCTTAGGCGAAGAAATGCAGTTAACTGAAGAAGAAATGAAGACTGTATTAGAAAACCTAGACAAAAAATTAAACGACAAGCGTTTAGAGCAAGCAGAAACGTTAGCCGCTAAATCGATTGCTGAAGGCAAAAAGTTCTTAGAAGACAACAAAGCGAAAGAAGGTGTGACCACAACTGAATCTGGTTTGCAGTATGAAGTATTAGAAGCCGGTAGCGGCGACAAACCTGCAGCAGAAGACTCTGTTGAAGTGCACTACCGTGGTACATTAGTCGATGGCACCGAGTTTGATAGCTCTTATGCTCGCGGCGAAACGGCTAAATTCCCACTAAACCGTGTTATCCCTGGTTGGACTGAAGGTTTACAGTTAATGCCTGTAGGCGCTAAGTATAAGTTTGTTATCCCATCAGAATTAGCTTATGGCGAACGTGATACGGGCACTATTCCTGCTAATTCAACACTGGTTTTTGAAGTTGAATTAATCTCAGTAGAAAAAATGCCTGCAGCAACAGAAACCAAGTAATATCATCTATGTTGCCGTCACTCAGTGATTGAAATATTGATATCAAAAAGGACGCTCCGGCGTCCTTTTTTTGTTTACAATGTCGTGTGTTTAACCTTTAATCTTGGCTCAGGATAAATGATTCACTCAGCCTTTTGACATGACTTAACCTTAGGTGGTTTGCTACATTCGCTATACCGAGCTAATACTGGTATTGCCATTATCTTGCCACCCACCTTGTCGATCATCTTATAACGATCACCTAGCCTCATCCCGCGAGTGCTTCATTGCGGTTCCGTGGTGCGTGATGAATAAAAAGGGCGATGACTCACTGATTATAGCCATTTCAAGCGGTAGAATAAGTACATTTGCAAGCCAATCAGCGCAAACAATCCGCCACAGAATGCAGCAAAAGCCCAGTTAGATTCAGCCCCAGGAATGCCGCCAATATTGACGCCCAATAACCCAGTTAAAAACCCTAATGGTAAAAACACCGCCGAAATCAACGATAAAAAATACAGTCTTTGGTTCACTTGTTCTGATTGTTGCGATTGCAGTTCTTCTTGGGTGACACTGGCACGATCTCGTATCGCATCAAGGTCTTCAATGACCCGAATCAGGGTTTCGTGAATTTCTCGCAAGCGGACCTTGTCATTATGGTCAAACAGTTCACTGGCTTCTTGTAGCATACGATAAAATGCTTCACGCTGAGGTGCTAAGTAGCGTCTTAACACTACCGTTTGCCTGCGCAGCTCAGCAATGTCGGTACGCAAGGTTTTGTTCACTTGAGTGACAACCCGTTCTTCTAATTCATCAAGCTGTTCTTCAAGCTTACCAATAAACTCCACTTTACGCTGCGTCAGCCGCTCACAAATGGCCATAATAAACGCCGCACTATCAATGGGGCCTTTGCCTTGAGTGATCGCATCAGCAACATCAATCACCGATTGTAATTGACGCTCGCAGGTCGAAATGATTTTGTATTCTTCTGCGTAGATCCTCACCGCAACCATGTCTTCAGGGTCGGACCCAGGGTTTAAATTAACCCCACGCAATGCTAGTAATATACCTTTTTCTGAGCTTAATACTCGTGGACGAGTATCGGTTGCTAGTAGGGTATCCATCTCAACTCTATCTAAGCCAGAGTTGAGGAGCCATTGACGAGCTTTAGGTTCACGATAGCGAAGATGTAGCCACAAAAGCCCATCAGTGGGCTGCCATTGTGCTATTTGTTCAATGGTAAGTGACTGGCCAGCATTTGGCCCTGTAAGCAACAAACTGTATATAAAACCATTATTCATTATCAGAGATTCCATGTGACCACTATCGCAATAATTTACGCTACTTTTTAATCATGCCCAAGTTTTAAACGAGCTTGTAGAATGAAATTCTTTATTTATCGAACATTTAACCATCAAATACACGATTTGATCAGTTAACGATCAGCAGAGTGGCTAATCATCGGTTAAAATAGAAAAAATGCTAACAAAAGAGTACTAGTATGGAATATCAGTTTCGTCGTAACCGCCTAGAAGGCAATTTCTTTGCTGAATTTAGTATGGATCACGAGGTGCTAGGCCGATGGTTTGCTGAACAACTCGGTGATGATAATCGCAAAGCTAATTATATTCTTAGCCAAATAGCGGCCATTAAAAAAGGGACTCTCACTCATTGGCGAGATATCAGTGGGGATTTAACCATCGACATCGACACTGAGCAGGTTAGAGTCTTTGCCAATGTGATTGATTTTGATGAAAAATACCAACTCGAAGATGCTATGAACTTATATGATGCCGAGTCTGAGTCTTATTGTGGTTTGGAAGACTTTGAGTCAGTACTGCAAAGTTGGTTAGCGTTTATTAACGATAAATAACAACAAAACCACATTGAAGTGGCCTTGTTGAGTATGAACTTGGTTGTTAACGCGCTAATTATTAAGGTAGCGTACAGCCATTTCAGTGCGTGATTTCGCATTCGCTTTACGCAGTAAATTCTTCACGTGAACTTTGACCGTCCCTTCGCTGATGTGTAAATCATCAGAGATCATTCGATTACTTTTACCTTCGGCTAGTTCCTGTAATATTTGCAATTCACGAGGGGTTAAATTTTCTATCCAGCTATTATCGTCAATGGTGTTTTTTAACTCATAAATATAAGCCTCGACTTCATCACTAATGACTCTGTGACCCAGCATGGCTTTTTTAAGTTGCTCTAATAGTAAATCAGGCTCAGTGTCTTTGAGCAAATAACCATCAGCACCCGCGCGCAATAATCGAATGACATCTTGTTTTGCATCGGATACGGTTAAAATGACAATTCTTGCTGTCACTCCCTCTTGACGCATAGCGTTAAGAGTATCAAGGCCAGACATACCTTTCATATTCAAATCGAGCAAAATAATATCGGGTTCATTTTCGGCTACGGCTGTAAGAGCTTCTATGCCTGTGCCTGTTTCACCAAAAAGCGAAAAGTCGCTGTCGGAGGTGATTAATTGGCAAATACCACGACGTAATAATGGATGATCATCGACAACAAGTACGGAATACGGCTTACCCATTTAAAGGCTCCTGTTGAGGGGGGAAACTCAGCGTGACAGTAGTGCCGCCAAGCGGATTACTATTGAACGAAACGATACCATTCAGTTTGTTGGCGCGTTCATGCATGATACCAATACCAAAATGTTGGTCTCGTTCTGCTAAATGTGTCACGCCAATACCATCATCACAAATTGAAATAGTAATCATGCCATTCTCAGTCAACTTACAATCTACCACTATATGGGCAGGCTTTGCGTGTTTTATTGCATTTAATGTCGCTTCACGAATTAATTGCAAGATATGAATGTGTTGTTTAGCTTCAAGTAAATGTGCTGATAGTGTGTAGTTCAACTGGATATCGATATTGGTTTGATGACGTAATTGCTCCAACATAACTTCAATCGCTTGACTTAAATTAGGCTCTTTAATGGTTAACCTAAAGGTGGATAACAGCTCACGTAATTGTACATAAGCAGTACTGACACCTTCATTGATTTCCATCAACTGGCTTTCTACTTCAGGGCTACGACAACTATTACCAAGGCTTTTACGTAATAAACTGACTTGAATTTTCAAAAATGATAATAATTGCCCAATAGAATCATGTAATTCCCTTGCGATGACCGCTCGCTCTTCTAATAGCGCCAGTTGTTGGCGTTGCTCACTTGCATTATGGATGGTAATGGAGCGCGTTAACATCATGGCAAAGTTTTCAAACAATAATTGGTTTAATGGTCGGTTAGAAATGACATCTAAATAGCCCAACTGTGTCTTTTCTATCAATAGCGGAAAATGTACCGATTCAGCTTGCAACTCTTTCGGCCAACCGCCTTCTGCTTCAATGACATCTTCAGAGCCGTCATCATGTTCAACGATTAATCTGAGATAGGTTAAGTCTTCATAATATTTGAGTTGGTTGATTGCAGATTGCAATGCTTTATAGTCAAGTTTATCGGCATGTAGCATAACGAGGTTGTCGTATAAAAACTTTAACTCGTTATTTGCTCGGGTTAATGCCAAGGTTTTCTCAGTTACTTGGTCTTCTAAATCCTCATATAAGCTGGCTAATTCAGCCGCCGTTTTCTGCAATGCGTTACCTAGAGCCGTCAGCTCAATATAACCCGTTTTAGGCATTTCAACGTTGAAGTTACCTTTAGAAATCGTTGCGGCGCTGTCCATTAATAATTGCAACGGTTTAACAACGCGTTTACGAGTGAACACTACAGCAAAGAAAGCGATAACTAACAAAATGGATAAGCCGATAATCTGTCCAATAACCAATAACTTAAGTTTAAAGGCCGCGAACTGTTCCATCTTAAATACTAAGGTGTTAATGGTGTCGACAAAGTCGGTCAATGAATTAGAGTAAAGCTGTGTATTCCCTTGTTCTATATAGACCTTCATTACTTGCCACTTGTCGATAACCACCAAGTATTGGTTTCTGAGTTCTTCAGGGCTATACCAAGCAAAGGAACGTTTAAGTGCTTCAGAGTTAAGTGTGTTTTCAAATTCAGTAATTTTTTTATCGGTATTATGACTGCCCGCATTGGTATACAACAAGAGCCGGTAACTTTGCATTCGCAGTGATCCCGAGGCATTAATCCCTTTGGCATCGCCTAAACTGAAGGTTAAATTGACGATAGAAAATACCGCTAAGCTTGATGACAACAAAATTAACATAAGCATTAAGCTTAAAATGGTGGAGGTAAGGCTGCCACGAGTAAACATAAAATCCTGTTGTTGATAGTGATTAGTGATTAGAAATAAGCCAAAAGTATTGTTTTATATCGTGTCCAATAGTGTGTTCTACATTAGGTATGGGTTGATAACATTAACAAGTTTACAAAACTGTGAAATACATCCTGTTTACATGTTGATCTGGCGCAAACTTTCATCGCTATACCCCATAAGGGGTATATTTAAAGTTGAATTAAATAGCTAACTTTGACCTTGGAGATGTCGTGATTATTAAATTAAATATAATGTAACACGGAGATAAAGGGTGATGAAGATGAATGTAAAATCAATTGCACTGGGTGCTGTGATTGCAGCCAGTTTTATGGCTGCAGGCGCAATGGCGAGTGATAAAACCGAACCGCGTAATGAGGTTTATAAAGATAAATTTTCAAAGCAATATGACAGCTGGCATGCTACTGAGGAAAGCAAAGAAGTTGTTGATATGTTAGAAAAAGTACCTAGCCTAGTTGTATTATGGGCAGGTTACGGCTTCGCTAAAGATTACAATGCACCACGTGGTCATATGTATGCGGTTACTGACGTAACTAACTCATTACGTACCGGTGCGCCAAAAAATGCTCAAGATGGTCCAATGCCAATGGCGTGTTGGAGCTGTAAAAGCCCTGATGTACCTCGGGTGATTGAAGAGCAAGGTGAAGATGGTTACTTTAGCGGTAAGTGGGCTAAAGGCGGACCAGAAATCGTTAATGTTCTTGGTTGTGCCGATTGTCATGAAAAAGGTTCTTCAAAGTTGCGCATGTCACGTCCGTTTGCGGCTCGCGCAATGGATACATTGAATACTCCATTTGATAAAGCTTCTCGTAAAGACAAGCAATCAATGGTATGTGCTCAATGTCACGTAGAATACTATTTCGAGAAAACCGCAGAACGTCCTGGTTTTGTTAAATTCCCTTGGGATATGGGGACGACTGTTGAGCAAATGGAAGTGTATTACGACAGCATGGAGTTCTCTGATTGGACTCATGCCGTGTCTAAAACTCCAATGCTAAAAGCGCAGCATCCTGGTTATGAAACTTGGAAAATGGGCGTGCACGGTCAAAATAACGTGAGTTGTGTTGATTGTCATATGCCTAAAGTGACTAACGACAAAGGCCGTAAGTATACCGATCATAAAGTGGGTAACCCATTTGACCGCTTTGAAGAAACCTGTGCAACGTGTCATAGCCAAAGCAAAGAGTTTATGGTTAAGCAAGTTGAAGAAAGCAAACACAAAGCACAAGACTTAAAAGCACGTGTTGAAACTCAACTAGTTAAAGCTCACTTTGAAGCTAAAGCTGCGTGGGATGCGGGTGCAACTGAAGTTGAAATGAAGCCAATCTTAATGGATATTCGTCACTCACAATGGCGTTGGGATTATGCGACTGCATCTCATGGTGCATCATCACATGCTCCTGCTGAAGTATTACGTATTCTAGGAACTTCATTGGATAAAGCTGCTGATGCTCGTGTTAAATTGGCTCAGCTATTAGGTGCTAAAGGTGTTAAGCAACCTATTGCTTACCCTGACACTTCAACTAAAGCAAAAGCACAAGCCGCTTTAGGTATGAACATGAAAACCATGAATGCTGAAAAAGCTGAGTTTAAGAAAACACTGGTTCCTCAGTGGAAAGAAGAAGCTAAAAAGCGTGAAGCGACTTACTAATAAGTTTTACGGTGAGCATTAACGCTCACCTCATGTAAAACCTGAAGCAATATAGCAAACAGCCCTCATTTGAGGGCTGTTTTTTTATGTGTTTGGCGTAGAAGTCGCTGATCAATCGATTGCTGTTATGTGGCATTAATGGTGGGTTAATCGTTGCACCAAAACAATGCGGCGCTGTTTTCTGTGCACTCGATTGGTGCTGTTCTGTTAACAAATAAAATACAAAATAAAATAAAAACCATATATAACAGACTGTTGAAAAAGTGGCCTAATGATTGAATTAACTCATTCAACAAAACAACAACAACCATTTTTTTTCACACTTTTGGAGGTCGAGATGAAACTCGTCAGCGCTATCATCAAGCCATTTAAATTGGATGATGTCCGTGAAGCTATTGCAGGCATGGGCATTGAGGGTATGACTGTTACTGAGGTAAAAGGCTTTGGACGTCAAAAAGGTCACACAGAACTTTATCGTGGGGCAGAGTATCAAGTGGACTTTTTACCAAAAGTAAAATTAGAAATCGCCACCAAGGATGAAAACTTGGACATGCTTATTGAAGCGATTACCAGTGCGGCCCACACCGGCAAAATTGGTGATGGTAAAATTTTTGTTACTGATTTAGAACAAGCGATCCGTATCCGTACGGGTGAACTTGATAACGAAGCATTATAGGAGGCTGTTATGGAAGAATTAACTCAATTAGGCCTGACGGTAACTGAATTACGTTTCGCTCTAGATACATTTTATTTTCTTATTTCAGGCGCATTTGTGATGTGGATGGCAGCGGGTTTTGCCATGTTAGAAGCTGGCTTAGTTCGCTCAAAAAACACCACTGAAATTTTAACTAAAAACGTGTGTTTATACTCCATTGCATGTGTCATGTTTCTATTAGTTGGCTATAACATTATGTATGTCGACAATGTTGAGGGTGGCTTTATTCCTTCTTTTGGCTCACTAATAGGTACGCAAGCTGAAGGTGCGGATCATGCACTAGAATCTGACTTTTTCTTCCAAGTGGTGTTTGTTGCAACAGCAATGTCAATTGTCTCTGGTGCGGTTGCTGAGCGGATGAAGCTGTGGTCATTCCTTGTTTTTTCAGTGGTGATGACCGCGGTTATTTATCCCGTTGAAGGATATTGGACATGGGGCGGTGGTTTTCTCTCTGAAGCTGGCTTTGTTGATTTTGCTGGTAGTGGAATTGTGCATATGGCGGGTGCTGCCGCAGCCATCTCTGGTGTGTTGCTGCTTGGGGCTCGTAAAGGTAAATACGGTGAAGATGGTCAAATTCATCCAATCCCTGGTTCAAACTTGCCTATGGCTACCTTAGGTATGTTTATTTTATGGATGGGTTGGTTTGGCTTTAACGGTGGCTCGCAATTGTTAGTTTCAGATGCAGAAAACGCCAGTGCAGTTGCTAAAATCTTTGTCAACACCAACTCCGCTGCTGCATTTGGTGCCATCTCAGCACTTATCGTATGTAAAGTGGTATGGGGTAAAGCAGACTTGACCATGATTTTAAACGGTGCGTTAGCCGGGTTAGTGGCGATTACAGCTGACCCATTATCGCCGTCATTGTTAATGGCTGGTGTGATTGGCTTGGTTGCTGGTGCTGTGGTTATCTTCTCGGTCATCGCTTTTGACCGTGTTAAAATTGACGACCCTGTTGGTGCTATCTCGGTGCACGGTGTTGCTGGTTTCCTAGGATTAATGCTGGTGCCATTATCAAATGCAGACGCGAGTTTTGGTAGCCAGCTATACGGGGCCGCGATTATCTTCGCTTGGGTATTCTCAGCATCTCTTGTTGTTTGGTTTGTGATTAAAATGACCATGGGTATCCGCGTAACAGAAGAAGAAGAGTATAACGGTATGGATGCTTCTGACTGTGGTGTAGATGCTTACCCTGAGTTTGTTAGTGTTAAAACCGCTGGTTAAGTGATTAATACGCTTTATTCGTATTATAAAACATAACCCTAGAACAGAATTCTAACATTAGGATTCTGTTTTTTTATGCACCAGAATAAAGAGGTTATCAAGCTTTGTTGGGGAAGCTGAGACAATGTGCTAGCGTTATGAGGTAGCCATTTTGGGATAACAAGAGTGATGACATTATTAATGAAGCCATGGATGATTTGTCTGTTAGCTGGAGCCGTGTTATTAAGTGCCAATAGCTACTCTGGCACCGTTGTGGTGCGTCCGTCATCACAAGCCTTCGATGCATTTGCGGTTCGCGATTTGGTGTTACAACAGCATCAATGGCAAGAATTGTTAAGGCAGCAACAGCAAATTAACATTTTGCAATCCTTACCCCTGGGTTGTGTCGCCGTGACGTTACCCTTTGACCACTTTAGCTGTGGCCTGCAATCTTATCGTCCCTACCAATACCAAGATAAACCCGTTTATATACAAATTGATCCGCCTATGAGTGATGGCCCATCTCAATAGTTAATCCCACTGGGATTAATAGAGGGGGCAAAGAGGGGAGAGTTCGAATACTTCACCTGTTTGATAAGCGTTTATTATCCCAATAGCGGTTGGTTAATAAGTCGTTACAACCTTGTGACGGTTCTTTTTGACCGAGAGGTCATCTGTTGACTATACTTTTAGATAGCTTATTTCTATCTAAGGGCTGAATTATGTTCACTTATCACTCAAAAGGAATAGAGATTGATCCCCCGCATTATGGTGATGATTTATTACCTACGTGGGTTAATATCTTGTTTTTGGTTGTGTTTTTTAGTTTGAGTGCCTGCCAATCAGCCCCATCGTCGGTCAACCAAATTGATATTGATAACTTGTTTCATGATGAACTGTTCACACCTGTTGACGTTGTGACTGTTGACGATATTTATCGATTGCCAGTAAATTTTGTGACACAGCTCAGGCGACAATTTCAAGCCGATAATACTATCCGTAGCCAAGGTGTGATGGCCAATGAGTGGTTGGCTCAGTATATCGGTGCACAAAATGGTGGCTTTGAATATCGAGACCATTTTACCCGCACAGCCGCTGAAACGGTACTCAGCCGCCAAGGTAATTGCATGTCTTTAGTTGTGTTGTCGGCTGCATTAGCGGATGTATTAAATGTGCCGGTTGAATTTCATGATATTGATGTTGAACCTATTTGGGATAGGCGCGGTGGTTTCTATTTAGTTAACGGTCATGTGAATTTAAGTTTGTTACCTCCGGTTAATAGCAACATTGTGCTATTTAGCAGATCTGAAATGCTAGTGGACTTTTTGCCTGAACGCTCTGTTCGTGCTTACCATAAAAAAAGAGTCAATAAGCATCAATTAACGGCAATGTTCTATAACAATATCGCCGCCGAAGCGTTGGTGAAAGCCGATTACGATTTGGCTTATGCGTTGGTTAAAAAAAGCATTCAGCTAGACCCTCAATTTGTTGCTGCGATTAATACACTGGCGGTTATCTATCGACATAAGGGCTATGAGGATGAGGCTGAAAATGTCTACCGTTCGGCGTTACACGTTAACGATCAAGATCTGTCGACACTGTATAACTTAGCGTTAATTTTAGGTGAACAAGGTCGTTTAGAGGAATGGCGTGAAGTGCATAAAGTACTTGAGTTAGCGAGAATTAATAATCCATTTTATTATTTTGACATGGCCCAACAAGCGTATTTTGATAAGCAATATCAAGATGCACTCGTATGGTATAAGCGCGCTGTTGAGAAAGCGGATTATCGGCACGAGTTTTATTTTGGTTTGTCTAGGGCTTATTGGGCAACGGGTGAGGAGCGACTCGCTGAGAAAAATCTTAAACGTGCATTGGCACTCAGTGACACCAATAATAAACAACGCTACCAAATTAAGCTGCAAGCAATGAAGCAGAACTAATGCCTTTTAGGGGCTTAATGATGTGGCTGAACATTATTTTTGTTATGCGAGTTCGAGTATTTTTAGGTCGCGGTATGACTGCTTGGGTGACGTAATGGCATTATCAACTCGATTAGTCATGATGGGTTGATGACAGACAATGTTGGTTGGGCAGGGTTGAACAATGCCATTTTGCTCAGGGGTAAGGGTGTCGAGTTTTAATTTTAGTTTATGGCGATAATATTCAAATATTTGTTTTTCTAATATAATTTCATGTACGTAACGATTAAATAACCTCACCACTTGGCTTTGTGATCAGTGATTTCACTAATATGAGGATTGGCATTGCTCAAATCGTTAAACATATCGACTAAGTATTGTTTTCAGTTTTGAAACCCTAAAAAAGATAAAGCATTAAGATCGTTAATTTATTCAATATGGAAGTTAATGCTTGATAAGCAGAACGCGCTATTTTTGATATTCACTCAAGTTTTGGGTATCAAATAGTCATTTAATATTATCGGCATAAACTAAATCTTCCGATGCCCGGAACCCATGTTCCACTGTCACTCAACGAGTTAAATTCGACTAATGGGTGTTAACCTTCGTTAGGCTCAATGGAAGCGGCCACTGAGGGGTTGATGTCCATGGTAACTTGCTGAATGTAATTGGTGTTTTTATTTTTTCAATCAGTGATTATCTTCTGGATAACGAGCTGAGTATTAAATGGTTCATCTTGTTTGTGTTGAGTTGAATGAGGTTAATAACCAAGGTAAAGCATATAAATATCATGAGTGTGTCTTTTCATAATACTGCTTATTGGCAGTGTTATTGGCAGTGTTATTGGTAGTGTTATTGGTTACTAAAAATCTATAAATAGGCTTATTTAATACTCAGTTTACATCGGGGTACTGTGTCTCATTCGCTATTACTTCCTATTACCGTATTGCCCGTGACTTGCTACAGCATCTTTTATCGGTATCGATGAATAATACTTGATTGATTTGTCGATAAATACTGGTTAAATTGGAGATTCATGTTCATTTTTTTCGATGGTTTTTGATCATTTTTAATGAATCGTATCATCTGATTTACCTTTTAATGGATCAGATAAATAAAATGTTTTGCCGGAGCTGTAACCACTATGCATTACCAAACTGACGATATTCGTATTGATGAAATAAAACAATTGCTTCCTCCTATTGCGATTCTAGAGCGATTTCCGGCAACCGAAAATGCATCAGCAACCGTTTTCAATGCACGCAACAGTATTCATAACATTTTAGCCCGTAAAGATGATCGTCTGTTGGTGGTGATTGGTCCTTGTTCAATCCATGATCCTGTTGCGGCTTTAGAATATGGTCAACGCTTGGTTAAGTTACGTGAACAGTATATAGATCAGCTTGAAATCGTGATGCGGGTGTATTTTGAAAAGCCGAGAACAACCGTGGGCTGGAAAGGCTTAATTAATGATCCGTATATGGATAATAGTTTTCAACTAAATGATGGCTTACGCACTGCGCGCAAATTATTAGTCGATTTAAATGACTCTGGAATACCAACTGCAGGTGAGTTTTTAGATATGATCACGCCTCAGTATGTGGCCGATATGATGTGTTGGGGCGCTATTGGGGCTCGCACCACTGAGTCGCAAGTACACCGAGAGCTATCATCGGGGCTGTCTTGTCCTGTTGGATTTAAAAATGGTACCGACGGCACCATTAAAGTGGCTATTGATGCGATAGGTGCAGCCAATGCTCCGCATCATTTTTTGTCGGTGACTAAGTTTGGTCATTCAGCGATTGTATCGACCAAAGGCAATCCTGATTGTCATATTATTCTTCGTGGTGGACGCGCCCCAAACTATAGTGCTGAGCATGTTTCAGAGATTGCTAATCAGCTGACTAAGTCAGGATTGGTTGATAATATTATGATTGATTTTAGCCATGCCAATAGCAGCAAAGATTATAAAAAACAGATGGTGGTAGCAAAGGATGTTGCCGGTCAAATATCTCAAGGTAATCAGGCTATATTTGGGGTTATGGTTGAAAGTCATTTAGTCGAAGGAAGCCAAGATTTAATTGAAGGCAGTGCATTGTGTTATGGACAAAGTGTTACAGATGCTTGTATCGGTTGGGATGACACCGAGTCGCTTTTAGCGACCCTAAATCAAAGTGTACTAGACCGTCGTCAAGCATAGTCTTTGGCAAAATCACTCAAAAAATAAGGCGCAATGAGCGCCTTATTTTTTTGTATATTCAACGAGATATTCATTGGCCTTTGCTAGATTACCAAAGGCCGAGATAAGATTATTACGGCCTTTGTCTTGCAGTTCAGGGTTATCAGATTCAATCATCATCCATACCCATGTTTGTATTAGTTGTAATGGAGGGTACTGAATTTTTGTGTTATCCAACATAAAGCATCCTTTAAGTTAGTAAATCTTTGTCTGTTAATCATCAAACAGGCCTTTATTTGTACTCGAAGAGTAGCAAATTATGCTTACAGAAATAACTCTATTTAGCTTAAAAAAGCACAAAAAAACACAAATAAACCAAAAAATTATATCTTTGGCTAATAAGAATCTATTTTTAGTAAGCCTTAAGTATTACTAAACTTGACGTTAAAAAGATTAACATCAATAAAATTTGATAATATCCATTCCATTATAATGTGACGTAAGTCTGATAAGGAAATGGCATATAATAAGACAATCAATGTTTACCATTCGTAACACTGCCAATAACAGCGGTAATTAACTGGAGTAAAGATGAGACCTTCTGCGTATTTTGAAGGCCCGGTAGGGACGTTAAATTGGCAAGTTTTACGATTGTTATGGCCATATTTATTAGAATTTAAAGGGCGAGTATTGCTGGCGATGATTTGCCTCATCGTTGCTAAAATAGCGAGTGTTGGATTGCCATTTATCCTTAAAGACTTAGTCGATACGCTCGATAAACAATCAGCGACGCAGCTAATCGCCGTCCCTGTTGGTTTGGTGTTAGCCTACGGTGCGGTTCGCTTGCTCAATGTCATTATTGGTGAGGTACGCGATACCTTATTTGGTCGGGTTACCGAACGTGCTATTCGTCGCCTTGGACGGTCGGTTTTTGAACATTTACATCGACTCGATCTTGATTTTCACTTAGATCGCCGTACCGGCGGTCTGTCGCGTGACATTGAACGTGGCACCAGTGGTGTCAGTTTTTTAATGCGCTTTATGGTGTTTAATATCGTTCCTACACTGCTTGAAATTGTCTTAGTTATTGGTATTTTCTTTTATAACTATGGCGCGAGTTTTGCGCTGATCACCTTCTTCTCTGTTGTGACCTACATTGGTTATTCCGTCGTGGCGACAGAATGGCGTACAGGTTATGTGCGCGATGCCGCTAGAGCCGACTCGCTGGCAAATACTCGTTCAGTGGATAGCTTATTAAATTATGAAACCGTAAAATATTTTAATAACGAAGAATTTGAGTCGCAACGATATGACTCTGCGCTTGAGCAATGGGAAGTGGCAAAGCGCAAAAACCGTTTATCGTTATTTGCGCTTAATGGTGGCCAAGCGTTAATTATTGCCGTTGCTATGACTGCCATGATGGGGTTGGCGGCCTATGAAGTGAGCCAAGATTCCATGACTATTGGTGATTTTGTATTAATTAATGCGTTTATGATGCAGTTATTTATTCCGTTAAATTTTTTAGGGTTTGTTTATCGTGAGATCCGCGGTGCATTAGCCAATATTGAACGCATGTTTGATATTTTAGCCAAACAACCACAAGTATTAGATCAGGTTGATGCGATAGAAATTAGCCCAACCATTGGAGCGATAAAGTTCACTGATGTGAGCTTTCATTATGATCAACGAGCCATTTTAAAAAGTGTCAGTTTTGAGGTGCCAGCAGGGAAAAAAATTGCCGTAGTGGGCGACAGTGGCGCAGGTAAATCCACTATCATTAAATTGTTATTTCGCTTTTATGATGTTGCCAGTGGTTCGATCACTATAGATGGTATTGATGTGCGTCAGTTTAGCCAGCAAGCTTTACGCAGAGCAATCGCAGTAGTACCGCAAGATACTGTATTATTTAACGATTCTATTTATGAGAATATTCGCTATGGCCGTGCAGATGCTTCCCGTGATGAGATTATCGCGGCGATTAAATTGGCTCATTTGAGCGACTTTATTGAATCATTGCCAGATAAAGGCAATACCAAGGTCGGTGAGCGTGGATTAAAGCTTTCCGGCGGCGAAAAACAACGTGTTGCTATTGCTCGTGCTGTGTTGAAAGGTGCGCCTATTTTAGTGTTTGATGAAGCCACGTCTTCATTAGACTCACGCTCAGAGCAAGCTATTTTAAGTGCCTTGCGAGATGCTGCAAAAGGTCACACAAGTTTAGTCGTAGCCCATCGTTTATCGACCATTATTGATGCAGACCAAATAGTCGTATTGAGTAAAGGTAATATTGTTGAGCATGGCACTCATACTAGTTTATTAGCTCAGCAGGGTCTTTATGCTCGGCTTTGGCATATTCAAAATGAACAAGAAAATCTGGCGAAGGGCTAAGTGTCGATAAACATGTTTCTGCGTTATATAAACTAAAAGTGAGAGGATTAGAAGCTAGTACGCTAGCGGGGCTAGATCCTATACAAGCTAAAAACGAGAGGATTAGATGCCAGTACGCTGTGCGGCTAAATTCTAGAACCTAGCAGACTGAAGGTCGCTCTAGCAGGCCTATTCCTAGAACCTTGAACGCGGTCACTTCTTGATATGCTGGCTCCTCCATTTCAAGGTCGTTTAGGTATATATGATGATGTGGCGTAAAAACGGGCGTTTGGGTTTATCATTCTCTTACCATGAGTAAGAATTATCACCAGCGAAGTCGTTAAGTGGGGCATAAATAAAAACCTTTTTATAGCGTAAGCACTCTATAATGGAACACTTTAACAGCGCTGAATGGTGTTTAAACCGAATTGTTATATCTATGGCTAATGAATTTTTTGACGATAGTGATTAACGCAGTTAATCTATAGCCTTACTCGTGAGTTATATATCTCAGATAACATTGTTTTTCAATCAACTGGATTTTATTAAAGGTGCAGATTCGTGTATGGAGATGACTTGTGCATAATATTGCGTTAATTGCGGCGCTAGAAGGCACCCGGCATCAAGTGACAACAGATTGGTTTGCTATTATGGCAATGCTAAAAACGCGTAACATGTCTGATGATGCAATTAAAATAGTGTACAACGATTTGTGTGCTGGTTTAAGGGTGACGACTCGTGGCGTGACGTTAGCTAAGGCGATGGATAGTGATCTCGATAAGAGTATTGTATAACCTAGCCAATTAAACAAAATGATGACACGCAGGACACACTTTTGTTGTTTAACTCGCTCGAATCAACTCATACTGTTATATCGATTTGCACTGACTTATGATGCTAATGAATTGATATCAGTGTATCTTTTGGGATGCCATTATGGCTTTAATCGCTAATGTTAGGTTTTTTGGCGGATAAAACACTTGGAAGAAGATCGGGATATAGTAAGTTGCTTCTGTAATGACTAATTCGACTGTTGATTAACAATTGATTACTTTTTCTGCCAACTAATACACACCATTTTTATCAGTGCCGCTGGAGAAGGGTCTAGTGTTAAACGTTTAATTTTTCCTTGTTCAAAGCATACTAATTCTCCTTCGATTTCTGTCATTCGATTACAGTTTTTACAGCTTAAACTTAAGCTTTTTGCATTTAGATCTACTGCATTCGTTTTTATATTCAATACGAAACCCTCTGGATTGATGCCTCTTTAAATCACAATAAGACTACTTATTGTGATCAATATCAAGCATATTATACACCTTTTCTCATTTTCGGCAAAGTAATCCGCGCACTAGAGCCCTGTAATTTACTGGGGTTCATGACCTACACTATTGCATATGTCGGTAATGTTTATCGAGAGTGACTGCGACCCCAGACGATTGCACAATACGAGCATGGTGGCGGGTTAAATATCTTGGATCTGTTACGCCGCATGAATGTGCGATCATGATTAAATCATAGTGTAAAAAATGATTATAGTTTGCGACACGTACCGATTTATCTTTAGGATCTAAGCCTTTTTGTAGCCGTGTATTATGAGTTGTAATGCCAGTGGGGCAAGTGTCTTTGTTACATTGCAGCGATTGAATACAGCCTAAGGCAAACATATTTCCACGGGCGGAAGCAATAAAATCGGCACCAGTGGCTAATGCCCATGCCACATATGAGGGCATGATCATTTTCCCCGTAGCAATAATTTTAATGCGTTGCTTAAAGCCGCGTTCATTCAGTAAATCAACCAGTAACGGTAAACTCTGTCGTAGTGGTAAGCCCACATTATCCATCAGAGCTTGTGGCGCTGCGCCTGTACCGCCATCGGAACTGTCTAAGGTAAAAAAGTCTGGTGCATGCTCAATACCACGGCGCTCAATTTCATCCAGGAATTCGGTTACCCAAGACATATCGCCTAACACAGCCTTAATTCCTGTTGGTTTGCCGGTAATATCTCTTACCTGATTTATCATATCGACAATGTCAGCTACGTTGTTTAATTCAATGTGTCCATTGGGGCTAATTGAGTCTTGTCCCGCTGGGATCCCGCGAATAATGGCAATTTCTTCAGTCACTTTTATGGCGGGTAAAATACCACCTTTACCGGGCTTAGCACCTTGGCTTAACTTAATTTCAAACATTTTGACTTCAGGATGCGCTGCAATTTCGGTGAGTTTTTGTGCGTCTAAATGGCCTTGAGCATTACGGACACCGTATTTAGCTGTGCCTATTTGAAATACTAAATCACAATGACCTTTTAGATGGTAAGGGCTTAATCCTCCCTCGCCAGTATTGAGCCAACAGCCTGCTTTTGCTGCGCCATGGGATAGTGCTGTAATCGCTGGGCGAGATAATGCCCCAAAGCTCATTGCTGATATATGGCAAATTTTCTCGGTTATGTAAGGGTGATTACAATCGGGGCCAATGGTGACAGCGATGGTTTTATGGGTGTCATGATCATTGATGGGGAATGCTGAGTTCATGAACATTACTGCCCCCGGTTTATCTAAGATCTGAGTAGAACCAAACGCAATGGTGCGGTCAACATTTTTAGCGGCGCGATATACCCAACTGCGTTCGGCGCGATTAAATGGCAGCTCTTCGCGGTCTTGGGCAAAAAAGTATTGTCTAAAAAACTCGCCTTGTTTTTCTAGAATATACCTAAAACGGCCGATGACAGGGTAGTTATGCCGAATGGCTTGTTTAGTTTGCAGTTTATCAGCGATAAACATGTAAATTACCGCAATGAGCAAGAACCAGAATAACATTAATAAAAGACCAGAAAAAATATCTATTCCCCACATAAACCAATGTTGTTGCAGCATATTTTTGTCCTTAATTAAAATTCAGTGTGAGAGACTCAGTATGGGTGATAATGATAAAATTAATCTTATTAACTAGCCATATTAGCAATAACCAATACGAGGTAACTATATCGTTACACTTTTGACCTCGTTATCAAACGGTTTTCTTTTGCAGTAGTAAGGCATTAATTGATGCGATTGTGATGCGTTGAAGCTTACTTTTTCAATTTAGCGGGTATTGCTAATGTACACATTAACGCTGTTATTTGGGCTATCCTTTACATTATCGTTATGCAATATAGGCCTTTAGTTCGCCATTAATATCGTAAGGGGGTGAATGAGATGAATCGTTATATTTATCTATTATGACTTCAGAGATTCATTTTTTGGTCGATATTTAGGCTATCTATTATGCTAAATGAGAAATTATTATGGATGTTAACAATGCGGCTTCAACTAATGCGACCCCTGCACTAGAAAGTAAAAGCACTTCAACCCGTGCCGCCACTTCGTCAACTCAAGCCGCTTCCAATAACGCTAGCTCAGCGGTCAACTTATCCACCAAAATATCAGCGAGCCAACTCAGTCGTCAAATAATGAATAACAACATTCTGGCAGCACAAGAGGAAGTGAGCATTGCTGCCGGTGACAAGTCCATGGCATTACTTTATCGCGCCGCGATTGAAGCCATTAACGAAGAGCTTGCACCAATGCGAGGAGAAAACTCAGTCCAAAAGAGCCTTGCGAGTGGGGTTGATTACTCGCCAGAAGCAACAGCTGATCGTATTGTTAGCTTTGCAACAGCGTTTTTCTCTGTGCATCAACAACAAAACCAATCTATGGTGCTCGATGAACAAGTTGACAGCTTTATGCTCAAAATTGGAGATGCAATCGATCACGGTTTTAAAGAGGCAAGTGATATTTTGTCTGGTTTAAAAGTACTAGAGGGCGATATTGCTGCTGGTGTTGATAAAACATATGAGCTGATACAGCAAGGGTTAGCGCAATTTAGACAGGATAAGTCGACTAAAGATGGATCACAAAGCGTGACTCAAGCTACTTAGTCTCTTATGATTAAGATAGGCTTTCAGCGATAAGGATAGTGACTATGTGGACAACGGGTAAGGTAATTGAGCGCATTGATTGGAATGATAAATTATTCTCATTGCGCATCAAAGCCGATGTCGAACCTTTTATCGCAGGTCAGTTTATTAAGCTCAGCCAAATGCGTGATGAAAAGCGTGTCGCGCGGGCGTATTCACTGGTAAATTCTCCAGGTACGGATTATGTCGAAGTGCTGGCGGTGTCGGTAGAGGATGGGCAATTATCTCCAGATCTAAAAGCATTAAACCCGGGAGACACCATCGAAGTGACGCCCAAAGCGACTGGATTTATGACCTTAGATGAAGTGCCTAACGGCGTATTGCAAGGCAAACATTTATGGTTCTTTGCTACGGGTACCGCTGTGGGTCCTTTTATCTCTATGCTGGCAACGGCAGAACCTTGGCAACGCTTTGAAAAAGTCGTATTAGTTTATGGTGTCCGTTTCGCTGAAGATTTAGCTTATTTAGCAACCATTAACCAGTTTATTGAACAACATCCACAGCAGTTTGTGTTTATTCCGATTGTGACCCGTGAAGACTATCCTGAAGGGTTATCGTGTCGCATTCCTGATGGCATTAGCAGTGGATTAATTGAACAAAAAGCGGGGTTAGGGATTAATGCAGAACATTCTCAAGTGATGATCTGTGGTAACCCAGGGATGATAAGTGACGCTCAAATAGCCCTAGTAGATAAAGGATTAGCCAAAAATCTTCGACGTGCTCCTGGGCAAATAACGGTCGAAAAATATTGGTAATATCATAAATCATAAACACTAATGCCGTGATGGTAGATCCTCATCAGTGTTTACTGATTTGTGTGGGCATTCTTTCCCCCGCTTAAAAATTCACTATCCCGAGTGAAACAGCACTTGCTCCTTTTAAGATGATCACTTACCCTATTGCAATTGATAACCATTATCAATCGCGTCGACGATGGCGCAATATTGTTTCAGTTAGGGAGCGTTGATTAATGAAGTTGCTAAAAAGTGTCGCATTATTAGGGTTGGCTTGTGTGGCTTCTTCTGTCAGTGCAGCAGAGGCATTAACGGTTTATTCTTATCGTCAAGCTTTCCTGATTGAGCCCATTGTAGAAAAATTTACCCAACAAAGTGGTATCGACGTTAATGTCGTATTTGCTAAAGATGGCATTGCTGAACGGATAGCGCGTGAAGGTCGTTTATCTCCTGCTGACGTAATACTGACATCAGACTTTTCTCGCTTGATGGAGTTGGTGGATAAAGATCTTGTTTCTCCGGTCCAAAGCAGCATTATTGACCATAATATTCCGCCTCAATATCGCTCACAACAACACAATTGGTTCGCACTAACTATGCGCGTGCGTAATTTATATTCTTCTAAAGATCGTACTGGTAAAATTGATATTGATTACGAGGACTTAGCCTTAGCACAATACAAAGGTAAAATTTGTACTCGCAGCGGTAAACACCCTTATAACGTCGCATTAGTGGCCTCGATGATCGCTCATGATGGTAAAGCGAAAACTAAAACCTGGCTACAAGGGGTTAAAGCTAATTTAGCCCGTAAGCCTCAAGGTAATGATCGTGATCAAGTATTAGCCGTTAAAGAAGGCTTGTGTGATATTGCTATCGGTAACAGCTATTACTACGGCAATATGTTAATGGATAGAAACCAAAAAAGTTGGGCGCAAGCTGTCGACATTAATTTTCCTAATCAACAGAACCGTGGCGCTCATGTCAACGTATCAGGAATGGCATTAGCCAAACATGCTCCTCATAAAGACAATGCAATTAAATTAATGGAATTCCTTACCTCAGATGTCGCGCAAAAAATGTATGCTGAAGTGAACATGGAATATCCGGTAAAGGCTGATGTGGCGCCGTCTGAATTAGTGGCCTCGTGGGGTGATTTTAAGGCCGACAGCTTACCGATTTACACGTTGGCAGAATACCACGAAGCGGCAGTTAAATTACTCGACGAAGTGAAATTTGACCTGTAATTAAGGCTCGAACCTTAATAGACGATCAACCTCTAAGCCAAGCGCACGTAAACTTTTTTAGCGCACTATTGTTACGGTTAACAGTATCGATAAAATGAGTTGGGTGCGCTGAGTTAACTCGGTATTATTTATGATTTTAGGCCTAACCAGAAGCTGGTCGCTTACTGGTTATTTTATCGCGGTAATATTAACATTGCCGCTGATTGCCTTAATAGTGCAATCCACTCTTCCTGACGAAGCTGTATTTAGTCATTTGTTTAATACAGTGTTGCCGACATACATAGCCAATAGCTTATTACTGATGTTGTTGGTCGGACTTGGCTCTGTGCTATTAGCCATTCCTGCCGCATGGGTAATTGCCCGCTGTGACTTTCCTTTTCGACGATATTTTCAGTGGTTATTACTGCTTCCATTGGCTATGCCAGCTTATATTGTTGCTTATGTTTATACCGACATGCTCGACTATGCCGGCCCAGTGCAACGTACACTAAGGGACTGGTTTGAATGGCAATCACCTCATGATTATTATTTCCCCGCGATACGCAGCCTTGGCGGGGCGGCAATAATACTGTCGTTAGTACTATTCCCTTATATTTACTTATTAGCCCGAACCGCTTTTATGGAGCAATCTTCAAATTTGCTTTATGCATCACGGGTGATGGGTTGTAGTCCGTGGCGCAGTTTTTGGCGACTGGCATTACCCATGGCACGGCCTGCTTTAGCTGTTGGCGTTGCCCTAGTGGCTATGGAAACCGCAGCAGATTTTGCCACTGTAAGTTATTTTGCCGTTCCTACACTAACCACAGCTGTTTACGACACATGGCTTGGTTATGGCAGTTTAACGGCTGCCGCTAAGTTATCGACAATTATGTTGTTGGTGGTATTTTCTATGATTGGTGTTGAACGGTTTGCCCGTCGCAAACAACAATTATTTCAAAAGCAATCATCCTTCAATGAAGCCGATCGATATGTGTTGTCATCAACTAAGGCCTGGATTGCGCTAGGCTACTGCACATTATTGTTATTTATTGCCTTCTTGCTGCCTTTTACCGTGTTATGTGTTTATGCCATTGATTATTTTAACGAGAGTTGGGATGCACGTTTTTGGCAATATAGCCTTAACAGCTTATACATTGCCGCTATCGTCAGTGCTGTGTGTATGCTGTTATCACTGATATTGATGTTTGTCCGTCGAGTCAGTCCGCGCAAAAGTGATTATCTTCCCTCTAGACTAAGCTCTACTGGTTATGCCTTGCCGGGCACCGTTCTGGCAATTGGTGTTTTGGTACCACTGACATTGATTGATTTTGCGATTAACGATGTTTACGATTGGCTGGGTGAACGTGGGCCGGGATTGTTATTGACTGGCAGCGTGTTCGCCCTGATTTTTGCCTTTTGTGTGCGTTTTATTGCCATATCTATCGGTAGCTTAGAGAACAGCTATAAGCGTATTTCGCCTTCTTTGGACATGGCGTGTATTACCTTGGGGCAACCCCCACTTCAACTGCTTTGGCGTGTTCATTTACCTTTATTGCGTAAAGGGATTTTTGCCGGTGCATTGTTGGTGTTTATTGAAAGTATGAAAGAGTTGCCCGCAGCATTATTATTACGCCCCATCGGATTTGAAAACTTAGCCACTTATGTGTTTCAGTTTGTCTCAGATGAAAAGCTTGAACACGGTGCATTAGCCGCGATTGTTATTGTGTTAGTAGGGCTTGTTCCGTTGATTTATCTTAATCGCTCCTTGGAGCAACAAGGCTAATTATGTCAACCTTAACCATTGAAAATATCTGTAGTGATTATCAAGGTCAAGTGATCTTGCGTCATTTGGATCTTACCTTGCTGCAAGGTGAAATTGTCGCATTATTAGGCCCCAGTGGTTGTGGCAAAACCACACTGTTGCGCGTGATTGCAGGTTTGCAAACTATTAGCCAAGGCTGTATCAGTATTAGTGGCCAGGTGATGAGCAGTGATGACGTGTTTGTGGCTAGTGAGCAACGTGGTGTCGGCATGATTTTTCAAGACTATGCCTTATTTCCACACTTAACCGTGGCGGATAATATTTTATTTGGCGTTAAAAACCTTAATGCAAAGGAGCGCCTAACTCGGTTGGATGAGATGCTTGATCTGGTTAAATTAACTGGCTTGGCATCTCGTTATCCTCATGAATTATCTGGCGGACAGCAGCAGCGAGTTTCGATTGCGCGTGCCTTAGCTTATCAACCTGAATTATTATTACTTGATGAACCTTTTTCCAATATTGATGCGCAGGTACGTAACGAGATGATGCTGGAAATTCGTGCCATATTGAAAAAGCGAAATGTGAGCGCGGTGTTTGTGACTCACAGTAAAGATGAGGCATTTGTATTCGCAGATAAACTGGCATTATTTAAAGATGGCGCCATTATTCAACATGGCAAAGCTGAAACCTTATACAGTTCGCCAAAAGAGCGCTACGTGGCTGATTTTTTAGGAGCGGGTAATTATTTACCTGTTACTGTAACGACTCGTTATCAAGTCGATTATGCTCTTGGCACTCTTAATAGTACTGAAAAATTACCTTGGCCTATTGGAAGCCAAGGGCAAGTATTATTAAGGCCACAGCAAATTGAAGTTCATCCTAATATCGATGGTCGTGGCTATATTGTTGAAAGGCATTTTCTAGGTACTGTATGCCATTATCAAGTTAAAATTGGCGCTGATATCTTGGATGTAAGTAGCCAATCAACGACACTAATACCAGGTCAACGAGTTGATATTCGCATTGCGCCACATCCGCTAGTCATTTTTAATTAACGATTGATGTGGTCATCTTAATTTTTGGGCATAATTGTTAACTTCCGCCCTGGATAATAACCCGTTATAAAATCGTTTACTGTCTAGTCCACTGTGCTGCATTAATTTAAAATAGACCATCACTTGCAGCAGCAGTCATAAGAGTCTGGGTCGGTTAATCAAATAAATGACAAGTTCGATAGCAAATAAGCTCAATACTATGATGTCGGCTTACGTAGAATATCCTGTAACTCGAGTTAAGTGAGTCATCAATTACAACAGATGTTCAATCTTTTACTTGAGATAATATGAGTACAATAGGTGATACAAATCAGCTAAATGTGAGTACACTTCGGGTAATGTATATTGAATTAAGATAAGCTATTAATTAGCGGAATTGATAAAAGATGCTATTGGTTATCTAATGACTACTTAATTACATCAAAGCGTTAAGTTATAACCATTTAGGCCGACATAAAGTATTAAGGTAGATGAGTTAATATGGGTAACCAAGTTATGCCTCGTGAACAGTTAGGGATTTGCGCAGAAGGGAATTTACACAGTGTGTACTTGATGTTTAATGCCAATGACGGTGTTGAAGATCAACTACGTCCGTCCATCGCTAATGTGGCGCAATACATTTACGAACTCACGGATCAGTATGCAGACAGTGCTTTTAATGGCTTTGTGGGTATTGGGGCCAATTTTTGGGATACTTTTTATCCAGAAGCTCGTCCAGCATTATTGAAACCTTTTCCTGCAATGAATGACGGTAATCGTGATGCTCCCGCGATGGAATATGATCTGTTTGTTCATATCCGTTGCGATCGTTATGATATTTTGCATCTTGTTGCTAATGAAATTAATCAAATGTTTGAGGATTTGGTTGAGTTAGTCGATGAAGAGCGCGGTTTTCGATTTATGGACAGTCGTGATTTAACCGGCTTTGTTGATGGTACTGAAAACCCTAAAGGGCGCCATCGTCAACAAGTTGCGCTCGTCGGTGATGAAGATCAAGACTTTGTATCTGGTAGTTATCTACATGTACAAAAATACATGCATAACTTAAGTAAATGGCATCGTTTACCACTTAAAAAACAAGAAGATATTTTTGGTCGAACCAAAGTTGATGATATTGAGTACGAGTCAGAAGATAAGCCATTAACCAGCCATACGAAACGAGTCAATTTAAAGGACCCACAGGGTAACGCATTAGAGATTTTACGCCAAAGCATGCCATATGGTTCGATTAGAGAACAAGGGCTAATGTTTCTTTCTGTATGCCGTACACCTGATAATTTCGAAAAAATGCTCCGCAGTATGGTGCACGGTGATGGTCATGGAAATCATGATCATTTAATGTCGTTTACTAAAGCGTTGACTGGGTCGTCATTTTTTGTACCATCACTGGATTTTTTAACTCAATTTGATGATGTGTAAACGCCGATTCTAGGCAATAAAAAAGCAATGCCATGGCATTGCTTTTTTATTGGAACAGTTTTTTTATTCACTATAGTTGAATAAGGATCTAACCGTTTCGAGAGTATCATCAATAGTTTTTATGCTTGCTGGGCAAATAAAAATAGTATCATCGCCGGCAATGGTACCTAATATGCCTTCTGGTTTGCCTATTGAATCGAGCAAACGTGCAATTAATTGCGCTGCACCTGGGCTGGTTCTTACCACAATCATGGCTTGGTTATGGTCAACATCCAGTACTAAATTCTTAACTGGACTACCCGCAGTCGGAACGCCTAGCTCGGCAGGGAGGCAATACACCATCTCTTGCTTAGCATTTCGAGTTCGCACAGCACCAAACTTGCTGAGCATGCGAGAGACCTTAGATTGATTAATATTACCGAATCCTTCGGCTTGAAGCGCAATAACAATCTCGCTTTGGCTTCCAAAACGTTCTTCTTTCAGAATCGCCTTAAAAGTTCGAACGAGCTCATCCTGATTTCTTGTCGCTGGCATAGTGATAATTCATCTTATAGTTGTTATTCAAAAAACTAGCACATTTTGAATATATTGGCTTGTTAAGTCAAGAAAGAATCAGATTTATTGAATAAAAATTCATTTTGCAGTGGAACTTTAAGCTGACACTTGGGTGAGTAATAAGTCTACCGACTTAAGTGAATAATTCACAGTATTGAGGTTATAAACCATAAATTAATATGGTGCTGTATTTAAAGAGGCTTTATCTGAAGATTCTTTATATAACGATCGTGGCGATGATTGTTTTGTTAGTACCAATAGCGTATCACCCTTTTCAGACAGCAGATTGAGTTTGCCTTTTGAGAAATCAATCTGTTGTACCTGTGCAATAGCGTGCATTAAATCCGCTTCTTGGGCCATTAAACTATCCACACAAGCTTTCATAGTTGATCCCGATGGTGCCATTTGGAGTCGATTTCCTTGTTGATCGTAATGACCAAAAAATTGATTACAGCTGTTATTGCCGCTTAACTCACCATTTTGGGCAAAAACTAATTTTGCTGGGCTATTATTGATGGTAGGAGTGTCAAGGACGACTTCTACATGCCAAGTACCAATTAATTGTTCATTTGAGACAATTTGAGTGTGGTTTTGACAAGCACTCAGGCCTAAAAATATAACGGTGGCGCCAAGAATATGCTTTATCATGCGAAGAGAGTTCCAAATACGAAAAAATTGCCGTTATTCTACTACTTGAAGGTGATTAAGAGCGTAAATAATTGTAATTTTTCGAATTAATGAACATTATTTAACGTATTAAAGAGTCTAAAATGATCAAAATACTCAAAGTGTTGCATATCGTTGGTTTAATCATGTTGCTGGTGGGCGTAGGATTACATTGGCAAAGTGATATAGGCCAGCAAGTCAGTGGTATATTAGTCATTGCCTTACTTATTGGTGTGGGGACATTAATTATGTCTCCGCTGCCTGTTGCGCTAGTGATAGAATGGTCTAAGAAACAATCTCCCAATTCAGGGTCAAAGGAATAATCATTGTCATTTATTATCCGTAAGGCGTTATTAACCGATGTTGCTGCTATTGTGCAGTTAGAACGTGCTCATGTAGATGATGAGTTGCTAGGTTCAAATAACCAACTTCATGCTCATTCACTCAGCAAAGGCGAGGTGATACAGCTTATCAATCAGCATTGGTTTATCGTGGCAGAAGAGCAAGAGCAAATCATTGGTTATGTGATGGCAGCCAAATGGTCCTTTTTTTCCGCGCAACCATTGTATCGCCATATTATTCAAAAAATTAAGTTTACCGATTTAGAGGGACAAACTTTATCGACCACTAATTCATGCCAATATGGGCCGGTTTGGATCCAAGAATCAAAACGTGGCCAAGGAGTATTTTCGGCGTTAGTCACTGAATTAAAAAAACAAGTAAGCAATACCTTTCCATTTATGATTACGTATGTCGCCGCAGACAATGCGCGTTCATTAGCCGCGCATCAACAAAAAGCGGCGATGACAGAGATTGATCAATTTAGTTTTGAACAACGTGATTATTGTTTACTGGCCACTGCCACTGCCACGGTAAATGGTATCTGATCAATTGTGTCGTTAAGGTGGTTATTTAACGTCAAGGCGGTATAAGGGATGGGATATATCGATAAAAACCGATTTATTTCAAGTCTGCAATATCAAACTGGCCATTGGCTTTGCTAACAAGGGGCATTGACGTGTTAGTTGTGGCCCTATTGTCAGTCAATGCAACACCGATAGCAGGACAAAGAGTTGTTTGATTATCGCTTGCTATCCCGAGCTGAGGTTATTTATTAGGAATATTATGAGTACTGACTTTGAAACACTTTTTTTACCTTACCTTGGCTTAAGGTTATCGGCGTTTGACAATATGAAGCTGATTGCTGCGGTATTGACTGACGCGAGTGAGACGTTTGAGTGTGTTGCAGCTGATTTACAAGATGAAGATGATCCACAGTTGCAGCAGTCGGGATATTTTGTGTGCTGGCAACAAACGTGGTTATTTTGTGGGGTAACCAATGATTACCATGCAGCGATTACATTGTTTACCCAAGTCGAGCGGATTAATAAGGCGTCAATTTGTGTCAAAGTGGTGCCGGTAATGACCATGCAGCAAGTATCGTTTATGTGTGTTGAAACGGCGCATTTTGACCATTGTTAACTGAGCATCACCCCGTATTTATGGCGCTGTCACTTCAGCGTCATGGAGTTGCATTATCACTAATGGCCGTTGTTCACTGTGATATCGATGATATAACTGCATTATCTCTGCCGGTAACCTAGCAAACGCACTCGGATCTATCACCACAAAGTGCTGCCGTTGATATAAGTCAATTAACCAGGGGTGGGCAAATAAGAAGCAATGTCTACTCGTTAATTTGGGTGCGATAAATTGCAATAACTGACTTGAAAGTTGTTGGCCACGATAGTGAGGATGGACTAATAATCCACTTATCAATTGATATTGGCCTATCGGTTTAATTCTTATTGCGGCAACGATTGTTTGCTGGTTTAAGTCTGTGCTATCTGTGTCAGAAGAGTGTAGGTGATGAATCACAGCAACCGCTTCTTTTTGGGCTAATCGAGCATAGGGCATATGCTGACGATAAAATAATTTGATTGCAGACCACGCTTTTATAACAGAAAGTTTACTGGCACAGTGCTTGATAGCCGTGAGTTCAATCGCAGTCGGATTAGTTACACTCGGGTTAGTTGCTGTCGGATTAGTTGCAGTCGGATTAGTTGCAGTCGGATTAGTTGCAGTCGGATTAGTTGCACTCGGGTTAACCGCAATGGATTTAGTCGCAACAGATGGCTGGTGGTTTGCCGTTATCTTTGTGTCTAGCCAAGTGGGGTGATACATAACGTGAGCCATTTGTGAGATCAAATAATTGTCTAATAAATCAGATAAAATAAAACCGCCAATGGCGGTTTTATTTTTGATATCGTTTTGCTTAGCCTAAAGTCGCTAGGCTAAGACGATATGCGTTTCTTCATTATAGCCCTGCATCAGCCCGAAGCATTTCAGCTTTATCCGTTGCTTCCCAAGGGAATATATCGCGACCGAAATGACCATAAGCGGCTGTTTGTTGGTAGATTGGACGTGCCAAATCTAGCATTGCCGTTAAGCCATATGGACGTAACTCAAAGTGTTGACGAACCAATTTGATTAACACTTCTTCAGACACTTTACCGGTACCGAATGTTTCAATACTGATAGATGTTGGCTCTGCCACACCAATGGCGTAAGACACTTGAAGTTCACAGCGATCAGCAAGGCCAGCCGCAACAATGTTTTTAGCCACATAACGTGCAGCGTAAGCGGCACTTCGATCCACTTTAGATGGGTCTTTACCAGAGAATGCTCCGCCGCCATGACGGGCCATTCCGCCGTAAGTATCTACGATAATCTTACGTCCGGTTAAACCACAATCACCAACAGGTCCACCAATTACAAAGCGACCGGTAGGATTAATAAAGTATTTAGTGTCTTTATTTAACCATTGTGCCGGTAATACAGGCTTGATGATGGTTTCCATTACCGCTTCAATCAAATCAGCTTGTTTCACGTCTTCACGATGTTGCGTTGACAATACAATCGCATCGATACCGATGATTTTGCCATCGTCATAGGCAAACGTTACTTGGCTTTTCGCATCTGGGCGTAACCAAGGTAGGGTGCCATCTTTACGCACTTCAGACTGACGCTTAACTAATTTGTGCGCGTAAGTGATCGGTGCAGGCATCAATACATCGGTTTCATTGCTGGCATAGCCAAACATTAAGCCCTGGTCACCCGCGCCTTGTTCAGCCGGATCTGAGCGATCAACACCTTGATTAATGTCTGGTGACTGTTTGCCAATGGCGTTCAGTACAGCACATGAATCAGCATCAAAACCCATATCCGAATTGGTGTAACCGATTTCGCGCACGGTTTTACGGGTAATTTCTTCAATATCTACCCAAGCAGAAGTGGTGACTTCGCCGCCCACTAATACCATACCGGTTTTAACATATGTTTCGCACGCAACACGAGCTTTTGGATCTTGCTCAAGTATTGCGTCTAATACCGCATCAGAAATCTGATCGGCGATTTTATCTGGATGACCTTCTGAGACAGACTCAGAGGTAAACAAGTGCTTTGCCATAATAGGAAAATCTCGTTGGTTGCATTTGAATATACGTCTAGACGTCTATTTTAGTCGAAATCGAATCTGATAACACCCCCCCTATACGAATTTAACTTTATAATTGTGCAGTGATGCATGAATATTTTATATTCAAAATAACTATTTTTAGCTTCGTTGCTAATTAACTAATTGATTATAAATAATTTTAGATTTTTTTATGGTTTTTTATAATCACTTTAGTGCCAAAAATTGAACAATATCAGGGTTGATTATTAGGCTTTAAATGGCGATATAAGGTTATGTTTGACTGATATGGCGCTGTTTTCAAGCTCGACTGTCAATAAATAATGACTTAGCTCATCAATGCCCTTCATTGGTATTTGAGCATATGGCTAGGTACTAGGTCGCTTCGCTGCTTGATGCTATAAAATCTTAGCAGCGAAGCGGTCCCTATTCCTGAGATGACAAGCGGTGACGAGCGATATCAAGAGATGATAAGCCACGAGCCTAGGTGCTAGACCGCTCTATCCGTGAGCGCAGCGTTCGCTTGTTATCTCTTGTTATCGTTTCTGAAGCTGTCCCTAGTAGGACTGAGTCCGCTCCTAGCAGCCGCAGGCGCTCTATTTCTAGACCCTTGAACTGGGTCAATTCTGGACATGCACAATCCTGTCTTTCGAGGTCGTTTGGGTATAAATATGCAATGTGAGAAATTTTAATTTGCGTCACATCGCCTAGTAGGGGAAAATATGACTTCACAATTGTCAGCTACTCACAAACAAGCAGGAGAGAGCATGTCATCTCGTAAAGTACTCGCTAACGCCATTCGCGCCCTAAGTATGGATGCGGTTCAAAAAGCCAATTCTGGTCATCCAGGAGCCCCTATGGGTATGGCTGATATTGCCGAAGTGCTATGGAATGATTTTCTAAAGCACAATCCAACTAATCCTAACTGGGTCGATCGCGATCGTTTTGTACTATCAAACGGTCATGGCTCTATGCTTATATACTCTTTACTGCATTTATCGGGTTATGAATTGCCAATTGAAGAGCTAAAAAAATTCCGTCAATTACATTCAAAAACCCCTGGTCATCCAGAATATGGTTACACCCCTGGCGTTGAAACCACAACCGGTCCTTTAGGCGCGGGGCTCAGTAATGCTGTTGGTATGGCAATTGCTGAAAAAACCTTAGCGGCTCAGTTTAATCGCCCTGGTCACGAGATTGTTGATCACTTTACCTACTGTTTCTTAGGCGATGGTTGTTTAATGGAAGGTATTTCTCACGAAGCCAGTTCATTAGCGGGCACATTGGGTCTTGGTAAGTTAGTGGCATTTTGGGATGACAACGGTATTTCTATCGATGGTCATGTTGAAGGTTGGTTTACCGACGATACGCCTAAGCGTTTTGAAGCCTATGGCTGGCATGTTATTGCGGGTGTAGATGGTCATGATCCAGACGCTATCCGTGCTGCAATTGAACAAGCCAAATCAGTCACTGACAAGCCATCGATGATTTGCTGTAAAACCATTATTGGTTTCGGTTCGCCTAACAAATCGGGTAGCCATGATTGCCATGGTGCACCATTAGGTGATGCTGAAATCGCCGCTGCTCGTGAGTTCTTAAACTGGCCACATGCTCCTTTTGAAATCCCATCTGATGTTTATGCTGGTTGGGATGCTAAGCAAAAAGGTGTGGCCAATGAATCATTATGGAATGAAAAATTTGGCGCTTATCAAGCTGCATTTCCAGAACTCGCTGCAGAATATGATCGCCGGGTATTAAAAGGTGATTTACCTGCAGATTTCGAATCTAAAGCACAAGATTTTATCCAACAAAGCCAAGATAAAGCTGAAGGTATTGCCAGCCGTAAAGCATCGCAAAATGCCATAGGTTTCTTCGGTGCCATGTTGCCAGAATTACTCGGTGGTAGCGCAGACTTAGCCGGTTCTAATTTAACACTTTGGTCTGGTTCAAAAGGTATTCAAGACGATCCTGCCGGTAACTACATCTATTACGGTGTACGTGAATTTGGCATGAGCGGTATTATGAACGGCGCATCATTGCATGGTGGTTTTATTAACTATGGTGCAACCTTCATGATGTTTATGGAATATGCGCGTAACGCAGTACGTATGTCTGCATTAATGGGTATTCAAAATATTTTCGTGTATACCCATGACTCAATTGGTCAAGGTGAAGATGGTCCAACCCATCAGCCTGTTGAGCAATTAGCTAACTTGCGCTTAACGCCAAATATGGCCGTATGGCGTCCATGTGATGCAGCTGAAACGGCTGTTTCATGGAAAGTGGCGATTGAACGTCGCAATGCACCAACAGCGCTAGTCTTTAGCCGTCAGGGTCTTAAAGCACAAGCGCGTAGCACCGAGCAATTAGCTAACGTGACTAAAGGTGGTTATGTACTGTCTGATTGTCAAGGCACTGCAGAGGTGATTTTGATTGCCACCGGCAGTGAAGTGCAATTGGCGATGGATTCTGCCGTCGAGTTAACCAAGTTAGGTCAAAAAGTGCGTGTGGTTTCTATGCCTTCTACGACTGAGTTTGATAAGCAAGATGCTGCCTACAAAGAATCTGTCTTGCCAAAAGGTGTCACTAAACGTGTTGCCATTGAAGCTGCACATACTGATTTCTGGTACAAGTATATTGGTTTTGATGGTGGCGTAGTGGGTATGACGACCTTCGGTGAGTCAGCCCCTGGTGGTGATTTACTTAAGCATTTCGGCTTCACTGTTGATAATGTAGTAAAAACTGTCCAATCTTTAGGATAATCATCTGAGATTAAACACTTATCTATTAGGTGGTTAATCTGTATAATAACGGCCTGCAATACTATTGCAGGCCGTTATTTTTATGTCTTTAATTCACACTAAATAACATTTACTAAGTCACTTATGTGTCAGTGTTTCTACAATAGTTGATGACACCATAGGTACCTCGGTGAATGATACTGGACCCTAAATGATTCGAGTTGCAATTAATGGTTATGGCCGGATTGGCCGCTCAATACTTCGTGCACTGTACGAATCTGGTAAACGTCAACAAATTCAAATTGTGGCGATTAATGAGCTGGCAAAGCCAGAAGCTATTTGTCATTTAACCCAATACGACACTACTCATGGTCGTTTCAAGCATAACGTTAAGCTAAAGGGTGAACAGTTGCTTATTGGTGATGACAGTATTTTGTTACTCAATCAAGCTGATGCTAACTTATTGCCTTGGGCTGAGCTTGATATTGATATCGTTTATGAAGCCACCGGCAGCTTAATTGATCGTCAAGCTTGCGAAGCACACATTCATGCTGGCGCTAAGCAAGTGCTGATTAGCCATCCTTCTTCTGCAGATGTTGATGCAACCATTGTGTATGGTGTTAATCATGATTTATTGCGTGCAGACCATACGGTTATTTCTAATGCGTCTTGCACTACCAATTGTATTGTCCCGGTTATCGATGTATTGGATAAGCATTTTGAAATTAAAAGTGGGGCTATTACGACTATTCACTCGGCGATGAATGATCAGCAGGTCATTGACGCTTATCATGATGATTTACGTCGAACGCGCGCCGCGGGCCAGTCCATTATTCCTGTTGATACTAAATTAGCTCGAGGCATCGAACGCATTTTGCCGCGCATGAAAGATAAGTTTGAAGCTATTTCTGTGCGTGTGCCCACCATTAATGTGACCGCGATCGATTTATCCGTCACCCTTGAGAAAAAAGTCAATATTGAACAGATCAACAGTGTGTTAGAACTTGCCTCAAACGGAAGTTTTAATGGTATTTTAGGCTATACTGACGAGCCTCTGGTATCGTGTGACTTTAACCACGATCCACGTTCAAGTATTGTCGATGGTACCCAAACCCGTGTTAGCGCTGGCCACTTGGTCAAATTATTATTATGGTGCGATAACGAATGGGGTTATGCCAACCGCATGCTTGATACCAGTTTAGCGATGATCCAAGCAAAATTAGATCGGTAACATAAACAGATTATGCCGTAATGGGTTAAGCCGGTTGCGCACAAAGACTTTGTATTAACTTAAAAAGGAACTGCTAATTATGGCAATTATTAACATGACAGATTTAGATCTACAAAATAAGCGGGTGCTTATTCGTGAAGATTTAAACGTGCCTGTCAGCGATGGTGTAGTGACAAGTGATGCGCGTTTACGGGCGTCATTGCCAACGATTAAACTTGCGCTGCAAAAAGGCGCCGCAGTCATGGTGATGTCACATTTAGGCCGCCCAACAGAAGGTGTGTTTAACGCCGAATTCTCAATGCAACCTGTAGTGGATTATTTAACGAAAGCGTTAGATTGCTCAGTGCGTTTAGTGAGTGATTATCTTGATGGTGTTGAGGTTAATGTTGGCGAAGTCGTCGTATTTGAAAACGTTCGCTTTAATATTGGCGAAGGTAAAAATGATGAAACATTATCTAAAAAAATGGCCGCATTATGTGATGTGTATGTTATGGACGCATTTGGAACGGCTCATCGTGCCCAAGCATCTACTCATGGCGTCGGTGTGTATGCCCCCATTGCCTGTGCTGGCCCGTTATTAGCCCAAGAATTAGATGCACTAGGCAAAGCGCTTGATAATCCAGCTCGTCCAATGGTGGCGATTGTTGGTGGTTCTAAAGTGTCGACTAAATTAACCGTACTTGAAAGCCTTTCAACTAAAGTTGACCAACTTGTTGTGGGCGGCGGTATTGCTAATACCTTTATTGCTGCAGCAGGCTATAAAGTAGGTAAGTCATTGTATGAAGCTGATTTAGTAGAAGAGGCCAAGCGTCTAGTGACCAATGCCCGAAGTCGTGGTGGTGATATTCCGGTTCCTACTGACGTGGTAGTAGCGAGTGAATTTAGTCCAACGGCTGCCGCGACGCTTAAATCGGTTAGCGAGGTGACTGACAGCGATATGATTTTTGATATCGGTCCTGACAGCGCAGAAGCCTTAGCTAAAATTATTGAACAAGCGGGCACGATCGTCTGGAATGGTCCAGTGGGCGTGTTTGAATTTGATCAATTTGGCGAAGGCACTAAGCGTATCGCCGAAGCGATCGCAAATTCCAAAGCATTTTCTATTGCTGGCGGTGGTGACACCCTAGCGGCAGTCGATAAGTACAATATTGCAGACAAAGTGTCTTATATTTCAACCGGTGGGGGGGCTTTCCTTGAGTTTTTAGAAGGCAAAGAATTACCCGCAGTAGCAATGCTTGAAAAGCGTGGCGCTTAGTTCACACATCAAGTATTTGTAGCGTAAACCTAATAATTATTATAAAAAAAACCGCTCTGTCACTGTTATTTTTTAGCCGCGACAGAGTAAAAAATCCGTCCAAACGATAGTGACCTAGGTGAGTAATCACCCTATTATTGGAGAACAAAATGGCTCTTATCTCTCTACGACAACTGCTTGACCACGCTGCAGAGCATGGTTATGGCGTCCCTGCTTTTAACGTTAACAACCTTGAGCAAATGCGTGCAATTATGCAAGCCGCTGAAGCCACTGACAGCCCTGTGATTGTTCAGGCCTCTGCCGGTGCACGTAAATATGCTCGCCCACAATTTTTAAAATACTTAATGGCAGCCGCTCTTGAGCAGTATCCTGATATCCCAGTTTGTATTCATCAAGATCACGGTACTGATCCTGACATTTGTCAGCGTTCAATTCAGTTAGGTATGTCATCAGTCATGATGGATGGCTCGTTAATGGCCGATGGTAAAACACCTGCATCATACGACTACAACGTAGATGTTACTCGTCGTACAGTGGCATTTGCTCATGCTTGTGGTGTGTCTGTTGAAGGTGAAATTGGTTGTTTAGGCAGTTTAGAAACTGGCCAAGCTGGCGAAGAAGACGGTGTTGGTGCTGTGGGAACGCTGAGCATGGACCAAATGCTAACGTCGCCTGAAGAAGCTGCTCGGTTCGTTGCTGATACTCATGTAGATGCGTTAGCGATTGCCATTGGTACCAGTCATGGTGCGTACAAGTTTAGCCGTAAACCTACCGGTGATGTATTACGTATCGACCGTATTAAAGAAATCCATGCGCGGATCCCTAACACGCATTTGGTTATGCACGGTTCATCTTCAGTACCGCAAGAGTGGCTGAAAATCATCAACCAGTACGGTGGTGAAATTCCAGAAACTTACGGTGTACCGTTAGAAGAAATCGTTGAAGGTATTAAGCACGGTGTGCGTAAAGTGAACATTGATACTGATTTACGTTTAGCATCAACGGGTGCCGTGCGTAAATTCTTGGCTGAACATCCTGCAGAATTTGATCCGCGTAAATTCTTGAAAGCATCAATGGAAGCGATGGCTGACATTTGTACCATCCGTTATGAAGCATTTGGTTGTGCTGGTATGGGCTCTAAAATTAAGCCTAAATCACTGCAAGCAATGTATAAAGCTTATCAATCTGGTGAGCTTGATCCTAAAATAATGTAAGCCAGTCTTACACTAAAACCACTAATCAGCTCATTTATCAATGAGCTGATTTTTTGTGAAAAAATAACCCAAAACGTTATTTTGTAAACCTTATCGAACATGGTTATCGGTTAAAAAATTGATGCTATAACGTCAACATTTATTGATTTACCTGTTATGGGCGAAAAATCACATGGATGTGGCCATTAATGGCCGCGACCTAATGTAAGACGCCATGGGTGACAAAGCTTTCGCGGCACAGTGATTCTATTGCCAAATTTGAATGTTTATCTTATTGTTCGGATTGTCGATTGTCGATTGGCATAGGTAACGAGATTATTATTGACCCTATGGTCGGTGCTAAACAGCTATGAGCTGCTAAGTCTCAAAGGTATCTTGTGCCAACATTAGGCTTAATCCTAACCAGTATTATGATGCTATTCGTGATGATATAGGGCCTAATATCATGGGGACCTAGTGATAAAAACGACCTTTTTTTCCTTATAGGATAATTATTTGTGCTGCCGTTAGTTATGGAAACCGCTAGGACATTTAACTTAGTAGTGATTAATGCGTTAAGAGCCTGCGGTGATGCCATGTTGGCTTTTTGCATGGGCCTGTTCCATGTGATGTATAGCGGGATCTGATGCGGTCCACTTAGCGTTTAGCTTGCTGGGTGTTTGGGCCGTTTTAGCGCTCGATGAATAGGTTTAGCCATGCTGTGGCTGTTAATGCACCGCATGTCGGCAAAGCAACAGCCTAGTGGCTTAATGATTGATGGGATGACTATTTTTTCAATTTTATTATCAAAGTGTTAATATTTTAGGGGTTAAACGTATAACCCCCCCACATTAGATTTTGTAAATCGTAAATAAAGGATGAAATGACATGAAGAGACTGCTACTTACTGCAGCTATTACACTAACCATGCCATTTGCAGCACATGCTGGAAGTGAGTTTGTTGAAGGCGATGCCACTTTTGCTGGTGAAGCAGAATTAGGTGCAACGTTAACCACCGGTAATACAGATACTTCTTCGTTTAAAGCGCGCCTAGCGTTGAAACAAGAATTAGACAACTGGGAGAACCAGTATGTGTTAGAAGGCTTGTACAAAGAAGACTCTGAAGAAGTGACTGCAAAACGTTATTTCCTAGGTGCGCAAGGCAACTACCAAATTAACGATGTGAGCTATTTGTTTGCTAACACTAACTATGAAGTTGATCCATTCACTGGTTACGATTTCACCTCAACGACTTCTGCCGGTTATGGTCAACACTTTATTGATACTGACAGAATGTCTTTAAAAGCTGAGGCGGGTCCTGGTTATATTTATCAACAACTGGATGAAGAATCCGCACTTGCTGAAGGTTATGATAGCGAAGATAGCGTTGTTGCTCACGCCGTGATTGATTTCCAAACTAAGATTAGTGATTCATCTAAGTTCCAGCAGAGGTTTGTTGCCGATTGGGGGAGTAAATTAGATGCTCGTTCTGAAACCTCATTAACAGCCAATATCGTTGGCGCACTGGCGATGAAATTTGCTGTTATTGTTCGTTATAACAGTGAACCGCTTGACGACAAAGAAAGTACTGACACTGAAACCAACATGACATTACTTTACGCATTTTAAGTTAACAGTATTTGTCATGTTAACTTGAATTTATGTATCGAAACGCTGGCCTTGCCAGCTTTTTTATAGCTGTTTTTTTGAATGACTACAATGTCGGCTTATTATCGCCTTAACGAATGGATCCCCCCAATCTTTATCCGTAAGTGATTAATTCAGCGTGTCCCATTATTAATCAGCAATGTCGTAAGTTAGCGATTTCTATATTTACTATCATGCAATTATACCTTGCGCAGAAAAACGCCATATTCGCGGGTTTGCTCACGAATTAGCAATCTTATCCAAAGGATAGTCGAGTTAGCATCCTTTCATCTCTCTCTTTGGGAGTATACTTTTTTAATCAGTCGATACACTAAGACAGTGCGATGCAAATAGGATGTTGTTGGTTCGACAATGCACAACGTTTGTTGACAGATCAGTCAACGGCGACTCAATGGCATTTAAACGATAATGAATATTGGGTGTTAAACCAATTGGTTCAGCATCGCGGGCAAGTAGTGCCTTTATCTTTGCTTGCAACTGTGGTGGCATCTGGTGACTGTGCGCATCAATTATCTCATGCCGAACTGCTAGGTATTATCAATAAAATTATCAATCATCTGTGTCATCGTCATATTAATCTCATTGAATATATCCCTGAACAGGGGGTGATTTTATATACCACTGTGACCACTAAGCGCAGCAAGATCTTGGAAATGCCTAATCGGCTATTATCGTTAGGTCAGTATCTGTTTATTATTGCCATTCTATTAAGTATATTGTTGTTTGTTTACGCTAACCTTAACCCTCCTCAGCTTGCTCAAGCCGATGTATTGCGGCAAGTGTTGACCTCTGATGGACATATTGTTCAACTGTTTGTTTTTGGGGGGGATAATCAGCAAAATGCGCTATTGCATGCAGACTGCTTATCAACACAATTACGCTTGTGTCACCATGCCCGCTGGGATTCAATTACGATGACGTTATCGGCTAATCAAGGTTACATGAGTTTCATTTTGACCGATTCCAGTGAAGCGATACCATTAGTTAATAGCATTAAAGTGAGTATCGATAACATGAGCACGCCATTTATCACTCAAGAATGGCTACAAAAGGTGCACATTTGTGGCTAGATTTATGTCCCTATTAATGCACATGAAAATACGCCGATTACTACAGTCAAAACGCGGCAAGCTTTTTTTTGTATTAAGTTTTTTGCTGATTACATTTATTGTGACCAGTGTGCTTAATCGCATTGCTAGCACCCATAATGTTTGGCATTTCGATTGCCATGCTGACGGTTATCTTAGTCATCAAGGAGAATTACCATTAACCGTTGATAAAAGTAACTTACGGTTAACCTTATACATTGAGCACAATCAAGCCGAACTGACTTATAGGGTAGAGTCATCAACTCATGATCTCGAAACGGTTCAATTATCAGGCAAGGTCGAAGAGGTTCATATGGGCTCATTTACTTATCATTTAGCATTATCCCTACCGCCGACCCGTTGGCAAGATAACAGTCTATTACGCCCATATTTACAGAATGAATTTGGTATTACTGCATCTCACTTTATGGATGGTTTTAGCATATCTCAGGAGGTTCAGGTGATCGACTTAGATGACACATTCACACGGGGAACGCTAAAATTTCTCCCAAGTAATAACGTTTGGGCTTGTCAGTTAATATCCCCCAATACTGCTGACTAATTTTCATTGAATAAATTAACTTTTAGCTTAATATTCCCTTTGCGGTATAGTAGGTAAGTGTCAATGAAAAAAGGTGTGTGAAAGATATAGTGGCAAAAGTTAAAGTAAAACAAGAAGAAGCGTTATCAATTAAATTTAGTCATCAAATGGGCCCTGGTGATCAACGGGTATTTGATCTGTATTTTTATTTGCCAACAGAAATGGGCATTGGTTCGCATACCTTAGATGAAGAGGATTATTATCACAGTAGTATTCTTGGACGTCGATCTTATTATTCTAAAGGACTGCATTTACCGTTAGTCCAGTCACGTTTTGTCAGTTTAAATAAACGAACGTTAGAAGAGTTTCGTTTATACCTTAACTTATTCGCTTATCAATTTGCTGTCGCCATTGAAACTGATGCCAAAGAGTTACAACAAAATACTGACACAAGTGAGTTTTATCCGGCATTAGATGAGCTGTGTGATGTGGTTACGCAACTATTTAAAAAGTTTCGGCGTAATGAACCGAACGATCCTAAGTGGAAATCTTATTTTGAGCATGCCGATAATTACCTGTCCTGGTTTTGTGAGCAGCAGCTATTAAAGACATTGGCTCGAAGCCCTAGAAGTGCTGACTATAGTGATGTTAAAGAAAAAGTATTAAATTTATGCCGTAGTGAGAATCACTATAGAGAGCAAGAGTGCAAATACAACTCGTTGCAGACTCAGCTTGATGCTAACCGGATCTCTAATAAAATGCTTCTTTTAAGACGCTTAATTCAACAAGGTGTTGTTTTAAAAGAAGAATTAAAGCCATTAGGCGTCGGTCTCAAAAAATTCGTAACTGGAGTTGCCACGGGGCTTGTGATGCTGGTGGTATCGGCATTGATAATAAAAGCCCAAGGTTTCTTTAATGGATTAACCTTGACCTTGCTGCTGACGTTAGCGGTTATTTATGGTTTTAGGGAAATCTTTAAAGAGGATTTTCGTAATGCGATGTGGCGGTTTATCCAACGAGGCCGTCCAAGGTGGAGCCGTATTTTACGTGATACTACCACCCAAACTGTGGTCGCTAAACAATTAGTTTGGCTCGAATTTATGCGCAGTCAAGATATCCCAAAAGCGGTTTCTGATATCATGAAGCAACGCCACAGTCAGAATAAAGTGGATTCAGAAGTTCTGCATTATCGTATTGCAACCAAGGTGACAAATAAGCCCTTTGAGGCGGATTATTCACAAATTCAAGAACAAGTGAATTTTAGTCTAGTGCCTTTTGCTCGTCATTTAGAACGTGGTAAAGCGAAGATATATAAAGAAACCGAAGGTAATATTAGCAATGAGTCTGTTGAGCGTCGCTATCAAGTCAATTTGGTTGCTGTGTTGCGTGATGGCAAACAGGAACCTGAATATGCCCGCTTTAAAGTGACCATGAACCGTTCAAGTATTATTGATATTCATGAAAGTAAGCTGCCTGATAATGTACAACCTTTTAGGCTTGAGTCTGACGAACTCCTTCCAGAGGTTGTTAGTCATTCTAATCCGCACACATAAGACTACAGATGAAGTAATTAAAAATAGTTTTCTTTTATGGCTTTATTTCTATTTATTAATAACTTGACGTTATTCATCTTCTGTTCAACGGTCAATATTGATCACCACCTGACGTTAAGCAACGCTGTGTCAGGTGATTGAATCAGTCAATTTTAGAGGATGTTGTGGCTTTGGTAGGGCGAGTAAATGCTTGGCAAATATTTTGGTCAACAGATTGTTTAGCACGTTTTAAGGCTATTTCAGCGTTAGCAAGGTATTGGTCCAAACTTTGTCGCTGTAAATAACTCGCGATACCAATGTTAATTCCTTCACCCAAATTCTTTTCTTCCAGACACTGCATCATATTAATCGCATATTGATGGGCTGAGTTTGCATTCGTTTCGGTCAACAATATGACTAGCTTTCCGAGCTGCCATTGCGCAATTTGATAATTAAGCGGTAACTCAATCAGTAACTGTAGCTCAATGTCTTTTTGACGCTTTTCAAGTTGGCTCATATTGCCCATATTGCTGAAAATGCCTTCTGGATTAATGTCCATTACGAGTAAGCTTGAATGTTCTTTAGTGAGCTCACTAAGGTTGATAAAGTAATTTTCAAGCTCATTTAAACGTAATACTATGGCGCTTCGATGGCCAATGACGTTACTGCTGTTTTGGGCCGACACCACTGGCGTGGTCTGTTCAAAAGTACAAATAAGGTATTCAATATCACCTTCGAATGTAAGTTGACCTGTTAATGTCGTTTTTAAGCAATGCTCATAACGGCCATGGTTAAATGGCATAATTTGCGCGGTCCACTCCCCCTGTAAGCTAATTTGCGCGGTTATGTTCTGCCATTGATTATGCAGTTCATCGCCGAGTAATTCTGTGATAGAAATATCAGTGTCTCCGTGTAAAGACATCAGCTGATCAAATTGCTTATTACATTTTATTATCATGCCACTGGCATCGGTTAGCGCCGTAGCGACAGCACAGTTGCTCATTAATTGATAGAGATAGGCCTGGCTCTGACTATCAAATAATGCGGTAATATCTTCAAATGTGACTAACCAATAATACTCATTACTGTTAGGGCATTTTTCTCTGCGAATATGAGTTTGTAACATACTACTATTAAGCGTTTCTAAATTGATCTCACCATTCCATTGCTTATGATGAGTTAATGCATCTTTAATGTGGTTGAAACGATCATCATCAAGATGCAGTACTCGTTGTAAACTGCGATCTTTGAGATCATCAATTGGTAAGGATAGTGCGGCAGCGGCTTTGGCATTAACGCTCTGGATACGGCCACTATCATTGACGATTAAGCAGCTTAATTCACTGCTAAACAAACTGTTACTCAATTGAAGGCTATTTTGCCTCGCGCGTCTCTCAAGTACAAATCGATGTCTTAATATAATCAGTAAACTGGCTAACAGAGCTATCAAGCATCCTGCAACTATGATAAGTATTCGCCATTGAGCATAGCGAGTGGCAATGTCGTCATGGCGAATATAAGACAATAAAAAGTATTCTCTTTTGTTTTCGTATTGGTTGGTTAACTCGACTTTTAAATACACAAAAGTGGAGTCTTGGCTGTGAAACTGACCAAAGTTATTCATTGCTATTACACGCCACAATTCTGGGTAAGTTTGTTTTAAACTTGCCCCAAGTGTGTTGGGCATACTGTCTAATGGCGCAGGTTGAGAGGCACCCGCATAGAGGAAACCTTGAGTATCAAGCAGGAGTAATGGTGAATTTTGATTAAAAAAAGCAGGCTTTATTGTTTCCAGTAGTTTAACGATAGAATTGTAAGTGACCAAATAACCTTTAATACTTTGGTCTGGGTTTTCTATCCACGATAACTGATAAAAATAAGGTTCTAATATGCCATCAATAGGAGTAAACGCCATTGGTGAAGTGTAAATATCATTGCCGCCCATATTTCTACCCGAGCCCAATAACGCGGCGGGTAGTTGCATGTTATTGAAACTACCCGTGGTGGCAAATTGGAGTTCTCCTTGAGGAGTAAATAATGCCAGCCCAAGTAGTTCAGGAATATTTTCAGTCAATGAATTCCAGTTTTCGATGGTCTTTAATTGCAGTTTGTCTGATGGGTTTTGCAGATATTGTCGCAGTAATTCACCTTTTGCGATGGTTTGGGTTCTAAACTGCAAAAATGAGACTTTATCAGAGGCTAAAGACGCTACCGTTTGCAACTCACTGTAGCGTTGATCTGCCCAATCTTCTTGCAGGCGACGCTCGCCTAGATTGACCACCATATTAGTGACGATAAACACCACAATTAATAAAATAATCAATTGGCTTAGCAGCGAAAGAATGTGCTGTTGCGACCAATGACTCGCTTGTGAAGAAATTAATAACGAGTTTGAAGAACCCACTGCTTTGTGTTTAGACATGGTGCCACTTTTTTAGCATTCTCTTACTGGCAATACTAGCATGAAGCCGACGTTGGCGAAAACGTCTAGGTATCAATAGCCCATTTATTTAACCGATTTTATCCAGTTCGCGTTGTTTAAATATTGCACCGTTTTGCTCTGCGATAACGCGGCAACGTTCGATGTTTACATTAGCCAGTCCGTTAATGGCACTGACTTGTACTTGCGGTATGTATTGAGGTGCGAGTTGAATAAATTCAAGCAGTGCCTTATAGGAATTTGCCAGCTTGGGGTGACAGTGTTGCTGGTAGCTTTCTGGGGTGTCGGCATTAAGTGAAATTGACAGGCTGTCTATGCATTGGCTGAGCTCTGGCAAAATATTACGACGATGAAAGTGGTTGCCCAATCCATCGGTATTAAGCCTTACACGCCCACCTTGTGCTTTTATGGCATGGGCAAGCTGCAGCAAACATTCAAGGTTTAACGTTGGTTCACCAAAGCCGCAAAAGACATATTCTTCCACGTCATGCACATTACCTAACAAGGGTAAAACATCCTCTGCGGTAATACGTTGAGTGAGTGATAAGTCGAAGTCGTGCACTTGTTTCGATCCATTATGTTTAGGGCAAAACTGGCATCTTAAGGTGCATCTTGCCGTAATATTGAGATAACGGTGATTGCCGATATCGTAAACTAAGGTTGGCGTGGGTGAGGTAGAGGCGTTCATGGCAGCTTTTTATTATGGAGAACAGGGTAAGTATTGTAGCTAAATATCGAATGTGACTATGTTGCTTAGCTCGCAGTTTTTACAGCAAAAAAAACAGAGCTGATTTAGCTCTGTTTCTGGGACTAACGATATGGGTTAATGGTGTTCATCAGAGCCTAATGGTTCCGCAACTGTTTTGGGTTGCCACCACCACATAAAAACGCGTCGTAATAAGCGCCTTATATCATCAAGAATAATGTACAAGATGGGCACCAAAATTAATGTCACTACCGTTGAGAATAAAATACCAAATGCTAGAGATGTCGCCATTGGGATAACAATTTTAGCCTGTAAGCTTTTTTCCATAATAATGGGCACCAAGCCAAAAAAGGTGGTTAACGAGGTTAGGATGATTGCCCTAAAACGATAACAACCAGAATCGATAGCCGATTGCATTAGCGACTTGCCTTCTTCGCGGGCTCGGTTAACAAAGTCGACCAAAATGAGTGAGTCGTTTACCACTACCCCGGCTAACGCCACAATACCGCATAAGCTCAACACACTCATGGATAAGCCTAGAATATAGTGGCCAAACAAGGCGCCAATCATGCCAAACGGGATGACCGACATAATGATTAACGGTTGCGTGTACGATTTTAATGGAATGGCCATTAAGGCATAAATGGTGAACATGGCAAAGAAAAATCCTTGCGCTAAACCAAGCATAGCATTTTGCTCGTCTAAGCTGCCGCCATCTAATGCTGACGTTACTTTAGGGAATCGTGCGGTTAATTCGGGTAAAAAATCTTGCTGAATTTCGGCGACCACTTTCGATGGTTCAACGTTGTTTTTATTCACATTGGCGCTGATGGTAATCGCTCGGCGGCCATCAACCCGGGTGATCGACGCGTACGACTCACCCATTTCGATATCTGCTACGGTTGAAAACGGCACTGCTGCGCCTGACGGGGTGCGGATCAGCATGTTTTCAAGGTCACCCACAGTGCGGCGTTGTTCGAGCGGGTAACGCACCATGACTTTGACTTCTTCTTTATTACGCAAAATACGTTGGGCTTCATAACCATAAAAACCGTAACGAACTTGGCGAGCTAAATCTGACAGTGTCAGCCCTTGCGCTTCGGCTTCAGGACGGATATTTAACCGAATTTCGTGCGAACCTGAAGAAAAGTTATCGGTAATATCAAATACGCCTTCATAAGTGGCCAATTTAGACTTAAGCACTTTGGCCGCTTCAGACAGTTGGTTTAAATCACTTGAGGTTAAGCGAAACGATAAATCGCCGCCAGCATCGTTGGTGCTGGCATTGATGTTAAGCTTTTTAACTGACAATAACTCGGGTAATTGTTTACGCCATTCTTCAGCAATAGCGACGCCGTCTACTTCACGGTCTTCGCCTTTAGTCAGCTCGGTAAACACAAAGGCACTGCTGCGTGAGCTCAGTTCGATGTAGCTGTGCTTCACCATGGGGTAACCGTATTGGTCTTCAAGTTTGGCGTTCATCTTGTATAACGCATCTTCGACTTGTTGCAGCACTTTTAAGGTGTTCTGCTCAGAACTGCCTTCTTCCATTTCAAGTTGCACTTGAATAAAGTCCGATGGAATATCAGGGAAGAAAACCCAGCGTACTTTGCCGCTTTGCACTAAAGCAAGTGACAGAATTAATACCCCCACAAATACCGCCACGACGTTGTAGCGACGCTTAATGCAGCGCTCAAGAAAATGACGATAGGTGTTGTGAATGAAATGCTGTAACCATTCGTTGATAGCAAATTTAAAGCGTGAGAAAGGATTCGTTGGGGCGGTGCGTTTTCTGATTTTCATGTGAGCTAAATGTGCGGGTAAAATCAGTTTTGATTCGATCAGCGAAAAGGCTAAACACAAAATCACCACCATACCGATGGATTTCCAAATAATGCCCATGGGCCCAGACACCATGATCATGGGTATAAAGGCTGCAATAGTGGTGAGCACCCCAAAAGTGGCTGGCATCGCCACTTTTTGTACCCCTTTTATCACATTATCTAAAGAGTGGCCGTTTTCCTCTAACTCGGTATAGGCACTTTCGCCGATGACAATGGCATCGTCGACGACGATCCCCAGCACCAGAATGAACGCGAATAAGGTCAGCATATTAATCGACATGTTAAACGGTTCAAGCGGCATTAATAACATGGTGCCCAAAAAGCACACAGGTAAGCCCATCATTACCCAAAAAGCGAGTTTAAGATCTAAGAATAAGGCCAGAATAATAAACACCAGCAGAGCGCCATAAAACATGTTCGACAACATCATGTTTAAACGCCCTTGCAGGTAGTGAGTTAAATCACCCCAGGTATCAAGTTGAATATTGCTTGGTAAGGTTTTTTTACGTTCGGCGACGTAAGCCTTAACTTGTGATGAAATATCTAAGGCATTTTGATCGTCAATACTGGTGATTTCTATTACCGCAGCCGGTTTGCCGTTAAAGCGGGTGTATTCCAGACGTTCTTCAAAATCATCATTAATTGTGGCCACTTGCGGTAACATAATACGACTGCCGTCTGGGCGCGTTTCTACCACAATCTGCGCAAAGTCATCTGCGGTATAAGCTTGGCCTTTTGTGCGCAGTAGGATGTCACCATCTTGGGCCCGAATAGAACCGCCGGGTAAATCAATCGACGAGTTTTGTACTGCTAAAGCCACTTGAGTAAAAGTAATACCGTATTCACGTAGTTTGTCTTCCGACAGTTCGATGCCTATTTCGTAGTCGCGAACTCCGGTGACTTTTGCGCGAGTCACTGCTGGTAAGTCGGTAATGTCGTCTCTGATCGCTTTAGCCATTTCTTTCATGTCATGCAGGTTCATGTCGCCATAAACAGATACCCAAATCACATTATTTTCTGGCTTTATTTGGTAAATATTGGGTTTTTCGATGTTGTCAGGGAAGGTTGCAATGGCATCGATACGTAGCTTAGCTTCATCTAGTACTTGCTGCACATCGTAACCGTCTTCGACCTCAATGGTCACTGAGCCCACACTATCACTGGCAACAGAAGTCACTTTTTTAATGCCGCTAATATCTTGAATCGCTTCTTCGATTTTTATATTAATCCCTTCTTCAATTTCTTGTGGCGCTGCGCCTGGATAGGCAACATTGATATTGATGAGATTTAATTCAAATGTTGGAAAGATTTCTTTATTAATGAGTACCGCACTAAACAAACCGCCAATAAGCAAGGCGGCCATCAGTAAGTTGGCTGCTACACTGTTGCGCGCAAACCAGGCGATGATCCCTTTATTAGTATCCATTCTTATTCACCTGCAGTCGTAGCGGCTTGGGCGTCAGTATCGACTGGAGCTGACTTGGTTTCTTCTCCGAGCACTTTAATGATCTGCCCAGAATTCAAACTATTAATGCTAGTCATGGATACTCGCTCATTTGCCTTGAAGCTGCCTTGAATATAAATGGTATCGGCATCTGAACGAATAACATTCACTGGGCGCATCTCAATAATATTGTCTGCACCAACAACGGCAACCTGACCATTTCGTACCACGTGACGTGGCAGTTTTACTACATCATTAACCGTGCGGCCTGTGATGACGGCGTTCACAAAGCTGCCATATTTTAAGGGTAATTGTCCTTCGGTTTTATTTTTGCGTAAATACGGGTCATGTATTTCTGCGACTAGATACACCATACGAGTTTGCTCGTCGATGACGTTTTCGCTGCGAACAATATTGCCTTGCCAAGTGACTTGTTTACCTGCCAGAAATGCGGTGAGTGTGACAGCGGTTTCAGGATTATCAACCGACTCTAAATACGCGAGATCTGCATTTGTTAATGGCAGTCTAATTTCAGCAATACTGGTGTTGTAGAGTTCACCTAAGTTAGTGCCCAAGGTTACGTACTGACCTAAGTCGACATTGCGTGCTTTGATAATGCCATCAAATGGGGCCCTAATTACTGTACGTGCTAAGTTGCGTTGTGCACGGGCTAATGCGGCTTGTGCATATTTGACGTTAGCTTGTTCTTTTTTTAGCTGTGGGATCCGTAATCCGAGCTCTGGTGGTAAACCGGTACCAAAATCTTTAAATTCAATTTTAGCGACTACACCACGGGCTTTTTCTTCATTCAATGCGGCGGTTGCTTGAGCAAGTGTCGCCTCTGCCTGTATTAGATCCGCTTCGTAATCAGAGGGTTCAATAATGGCAAGTTGTTGGCCTTGCTTTACGACACCGCCAGCAACAAAGTCTGCTGAAATGTTCAGTAAACGCCCTTGAACTTCGGTGACTAACTGGGTTTTATATTTGGGATTAACCACGCCGTATGACGGTAAGTTGAGCGACAAGGTTTGCGGCGTGATGGTTTGCACATCAATAATTGGCACGCTAATGGGTTCATCTTTTTGCTCGGGTGCTTCTTGTGTGCTGATGAGCAGCATGGCTGCGGCAACAAACACAGCAATGATAAGCAGTGGTGATGATCTTCTTAATATGGTTTTAATCATTTCTATTGCGTATCCATGCTGAAATAATGCTTTAGACAGTTAACTACGTTGGCTAACATGTTCATTCAAATTAATTTTATTACTCATAGCGTCTAAATTAACAGAGTATTACGTTTATCTAAATAGTTTGATGTAAATAAAATGTTTCATAAAGTTATGTTTTTTCTGATTTGGCGATAAACGCTTAATAAACTGATTTTTTTGCCATGTTTGAATAGAGATAAAATAATCCATTATATTTTATCTCTTATTAATTAGTAGGTTATATTAGATTATTCGGGTGAGTGTTTTTTGTGCACAAATTGACATTAGTTGACACTTTCTGGCTGTATTATGTCTATTTAATGATGCGATATAGTGCTTTGAGGATAAAAAAAGCGAATTACTGAGTAATTCGCTTTAATAATCGTTAGTCAAGGTATTCTAGGACGAGGTATAGCTAAACCTGTAGGTTACTTTTTCTTGTACTTTTTCGATGTCACTCTAGCCTCTTTTGCATTGGCTTTTTTCTTACCTGGGACCTTGGCTTCTTTGTGTTTAGGACGAAGTTCTTCAATCACGCGGCGTTTAAGCGGTAATTCAATGTATCGTTCAATTTTAGAAATAATACGCATATCGTGCGCTTCAACTAATGAAATCGCGGTTCCTTTAGCGCCAGCACGAGCGGTGCGGCCAATTCGATGAACATAGGCATCAGCAGAGCGGGGCATGTCAAAGTTGATGACATGGGTAATGTCATCAACATCAATTCCTCGAGCAGCAACATCTGTCGCCAGTAGCACGTTGACTTCGCCCTTAGAAAAACGCCCCAGTGCTTGGAAGCGTTTTTTCTGTTCCATATCGCCACGCATAAATGCACAAGGGATATTCGCTTTTAGCAATAAGCCTTCCAAGCTGGCAACCATTTCGCGAGTTTTAACAAACACTATGGTGCGTTTAACGTTTTCTTGCTGAAGAATGTGGCATAACAACGCAAATTTATGTGCTTGATCATCGGCCAAATGCACCCACTGATGCACTTTGGCTTTTTCACTGCGTGGCGCTTCTACATCGACCACTACCGGATCGTTTAACAATTCGCGAGCGAAACGGTTAACCCCATTGCCTTCAAGTGTGGCAGAAAACAACATATTTTGTTTGCGGCCTTGAGCTTCAATGGCAATAGATTGCACTACTGACGAGAATCCCATATCAAGCATACGATCAGCTTCATCAATAATGAGAATCTCCACTTCAGTGGCATCAAATTTATCTTTATCTAAGTATTCCATTAATCGACCTGGGGTGGCGATCAATATATCAACATTGTCTGCAAGTGCTTCTTCTTGTGGGCCATATGGCACACCACCTGTAATGATGACGATATTAAGATCAAGCCCAGTGGCTAAATGACTTGCATAACGATGAATTTGACTGGCTAATTCACGCGTTGGCGTTAGCACCAAAATACGTGCTTGGCCTTCAAAACGCCGAGGGAAGTCGATTAAATGCTGTAATGCAGGCAGTAAAAAGCTAGCCGTTTTCCCTGTGCCGGTAGGCGCTCGCGCTAAAATATCCCGCTGGTCCATGGCCAATGGGATCGTTTGTTGTTGAATTGTGGTAGGGCTGTGATGTCCCATGGCCTTGAGTGACTCTAATAAGCTAGGGTCGAGCTGGAAATCTTCAAATTGCATGCACTTGGGTCTCGCTGAAAAATAGTTGAGTATTATAACTGACCTAATGAGCAGGCTAAAGCTTTAAGTAGAACTCGCGGCATAAATCTGCCATAGCTTGGCTGTATTGTCCGTGTTTGTCGCGGATCACTAGTTGTAGACATTGAGTTTCAATGGTGACCTTGTTATTGGTTTGTCGGGGATTAACCCTCATTGGGTCGTATTGTATTGCCAATAGTGCTCTATTGGGAGGCTTTCCCTCAACACTAATAACATCAAGGTGTTTTATAACGAATAAACCATGAGCGTTAAGTTGTTGCCTAAAACGGGCTAAACTTTGTTGCGGTAGAATAATACTAGCCGTGCCTTGGGGAGCAAGTAATTGACCGATCACGTACTGTAACTCTGCGAAAGACAAGGTGTTGGTATGCCTTGCGTCGGCTCGTGCGCTATTTTTGGCCTGCAAACCCTGTTCAAAGTAAGGCGGGTTACAAATGATATGATCGAATAACGGTGCTGATATTTGATTATGTTGTTGTTGAAAATGCTCAATAGCACCTTGAAATAGCTGAATTTTCTCAGGCCAAGGGCTTTGTTGAATATTATATTGGCAGGCATTTGCTGCTGCACCGTCTAATTCTACAGCAGTAATACTGGCGTTATGAGGGCTGCGCTGTGCAGCCATCAGGCTTAGCAAGCCACTTCCTGCACCAATATCGAGAATGTTGCTAGATTGCGATAATTCAGCCCAAGCACCGAGTAAAACCCCATCTGTACTGACTGACATTCCACACTGTTTATCATCGATATGAAATTGCTTAAACGTAAAAGACATAGATAATAGAGTACTCTTTGGGCTGTATGAACGACTCAATAGGATCATAGCGGCTTTGGTTTTTACTGTCGCGGTTTAATTGCCAGCGCTTGTCATCGTTGATTTTTTGTAATGCTAAATTAACTTAAAAACAATAGATGTGCTGAATATGTACACAAGCCTTGCCACAAATCGCAACTAAATAGGTTTTTTTAATTGTTTGGAGTGCTGAAGCTTGAGTATTAAGGCGATATTTGATATTAGTCTGCACACTTTTTTACGCATTAAATTGAGTAAAAAGTCTAATTTAAGCTATTTTGGCTGGAACATGACACTGAAAATAGAACTAACAGCTCGTTTCCGTTGTTGTCTTAACAAATTGAGTATTTTTCAAGTGTATTTTTAACTTTACAAATCATTGTTGGTTCAGTTTAGCAGTAGCTAATGATGGTGTAATCAATTAGGTTTGTAAAAAATAACAACAAAGCGGAGTGAGTAGTGCAAACAACCAAAATGAGTGTAACGGATACGCTTGGGTTAGGATTTATGACCTTTGCGTTTTTTTTAGGGGCGGGTAACTTAATTTTCCCTCCTTTTGCTGGCATGCTTGCTGGCGAGAATATGTCTTTTGCGATGTTCGGTTTCTTAATTACTGCAGTGGGTATGCCGTTGATAGGCTTAATTGCGGTTGCCAAATCCAACGGTAAAGTGATGGCATTATTACCTGGATTTGCTGCAACGGCATTAGCCATTGCTATTTATATTATTATTGGCCCGGCATTTGCGGCCCCGCGTACAGCTCTGGTGGCGTTCGAAATTGGTGCAAGACCTTTTATCGGTAATCCTGATGCACTGATGATGTTAGGCGGTAAAGAATTCAATATTGCCCAACTTATTTATACTTTAGTGTTTTTCTCCGTGGTGATGTTTTTATCTTTATATCCAGGCCAATTACTGGACAGCGTAGGGAAAGTGCTTACGCCAGTATTAATTTTATTATTGGTGGGATTGGCCAGTTCAGTGATTATTATTCCTGGCGCAGAGGTGAGCCAACCCGTTGGTGATTACATTAATAGTCCATTAACGAAAGGGATTATTGAAGGTTATAACACCATGGACACCTTGGCATCTTTGATGTTTGGTATGTTAATCATCGATTTATTACGCAAAAAAGGTGTCAATGAAGCCGCAGATCAAACCAAGTATTTAATTCGTGCCGCCTTTATTGCTGCTGGTGGTCTAGCATTTGTGTATATTTCTTTGTTTTATCTTGGTGCTTCTGCGGGTGATTTTGCCATTGGCGCTGACAATGGCGGGCAAATTTTAACCAACTACGTCACGTATCACTTCGGTAATCTTGGTTCACTATTGTTATCGACCGTTGTCACCTTAGCCTGTTTAACCACGGCAGTCGGTTTAGTTACTGCGTGTGCTGAATTTTTTAATGAATTATTACCGCGCTTGTCGTATAAATTGTTGGTTGTCCTGCTAAGTGCAGTGTGTGCCACCGTTGCAAACGTTGGCTTAGCGCAATTAATTAGTGTGAGTATTCCGGTGTTAATGACGATTTACCCAGTCGCTATTGCATTAGTGTTGGTCACTTTCTTAACGGAGCGTTTTGCTCGACCTGAGTTTTCGCACCGAATAGTGCTAACTGTGGCACTTTTTTTCGGCATTTTTGATGGGTTACAAACCGCGGGGATGGACATGAGCTTCTTAGATTTTATGCCATTACATGCTGAGGGTATGGCTTGGTTGCTGCCTACGGCGTTGACCGCGATTGTGTGTTTGTTTTTACCCAAAAAGAGGCTTCAAAAAGTGCAGGCTTAAACGTTAAATAGGCCATAATAAACGGATCAATATAACGGCGTTATGATAGATTATCTAACGTCGTTTTTTATTATTTATTGGAAACTGCTTTGGCCAAACCTGCTTATCAACCCGATCCATTAATTAACCAGTTTGTTGATGACTTATGGTCAACTAACGGGTTAAGTGATAATACATTGGCATCCTATCGCACCGACATACAACATTTAGAACGTTATGTGTTGTCTCACGGAAAAGACTTACTGCAAGTTGATCAAGCTGTGTTGCGCGACTACCTCGCAGAGCGTTTTGACAAACAATTTGCTAAAAGCAGTACCGCCAGGTTACTCAGTAGTTTACGGCGTTTTTATGCTTACTTATTGGTAAAAAAGCAAATTAGCCAAGATCCGACCTCATTGATTAAGTCGCCTAAGTTAGTTCGTCAGTTGCCTGATACCTTGTCTGAGGCACAAATTGAGTGTTTATTATCTGAGCCTAATACCGACGATCCGATTGAATGTCGTGATAAAGCCATGTTGGAACTCTTGTATGCCACCGGGTTGCGAGTGACTGAATTAGTGAGCTTAACGATGGAGCAAATCAGTTTGCGTCAAGGTTTAGTCCGAGTGATGGGTAAAGGCGGCAAAGAACGTTTGGTTCCATTGGGTGAAGTGGCCATTACTGAGGTTGAACAGTATATTAAGTTTGCTCGTACTGAATTGTTAAATATGAAACAGTCCGATGTACTGTTTCCGTCACGTCGTGGGCAAATGATGACTCGGCAAACTTTCTGGCATCGAATTAAGTTGTATGCGGCAAGGTCTGGAATTGAGTGCCATTTATCACCGCATACGTTACGACATGCCTTTGCCACTCACTTATTAAATCACGGTGCTGACCTAAGGGTTGTACAACTTTTGTTGGGACATAGTGATTTATCAACCACTCAAATATATACTCATGTGGCAAAAGTGCGTTTGCAGCAATTGCATAGCCAGCATCATCCGCGCGGTTGAGTGCGAGGTTGATCAAATCCTTACATTTAAGCCTGTGAGTTTAGTTGCGTTAGCTAAACTAAGCCTGTAAGTTTTATTGACAAAATCGGGTCTATTCACTTTGAACCCGTGTAATTTAGGAATTATCATGAAGTTAACCAAAACATTAGCCCTTGTTGCCAGCCTTGTTATCACTCCAATGGTGTCAGCTGCGTCTGATGTAGCCAACGAATCAGCATTAAAGCAAAAACTTACCGACACGCTAGGTGTCAACGTGATGACAATTCAGCAATCTCCCATCGACGGTTTATATCAAGTGCTGACCGACCGAGGTGTGTTATACGTCACCAAAGATGGCGCTAAGTTATTTCATGGTAATCTGTATGACATCGACAACGGCATGAAAAACTTAACCGAGGCAGCACTAGCCGGACCTCGTATCGCATTGCTCGAACCATTTGTAGATGAAATGTTGGTTTACAAAGCTAAAAATGAGAAGCATGTCGTCACTGTATTTACCGATGTCGACTGTGGTTATTGCCGTAAGCTACACAATCAAATGCAAGGCTATAATGATTTAGGTATTACGATTCGCTACTTAGCTTATCCGCGTGCAGGCATTCCTTCTGCAAATGCTGATGAGATGCAAGCCGTTTGGTGTGCTAAAGATCCTTTAAAAGCGATGACAGAAGCTAAAGCGGGTGGCAATGTTAAAGCCGCGAGTTGTGATATTGATATTGCGGCGCAATATAAGTTAGGTATGTCGTTTGGTGTTAACGGTACACCCGCACTGATTTTAGAAAATGGAACCATGGTGCCAGGTTATCAAGCTCCGGCAGAATTATTACGTACTATTGAATCAAACTTATAAATCAAAGTCGTATAGCCTGTGCTATAAACGTAAAATCAAGGTGAGCTTAGGCTCACCTTTTTGTTATGCTCCATTCTCTTATTGCCCGATTAAGGTTGCCTTTTGTCTCATAATATAGTCCGTCGCCCTCAGGTTGATGATAATCATTTACCCAGTTCTTTACCGCCATTACTGAAACAACTCTATGCCCGCCGTGGTGTTAATCAAGATAACTGTGAATTAGTGCTAAGTAAGTTATTGCGTCCCGAGACGATGAAAGGTCTAGCCGAGGCCGCAGTAGTGATCGCTGATGCGATTGTTGCACAGCAATCAATTTTGATTGTTGGCGATTTTGATGCTGATGGTGCGACCTCAACGAGTGTATGCATGCTGGCGTTAAACATGATGGGTGCTAAACGGCTTGATTACCTTATTCCGAATCGGTTTGATTATGGTTATGGTTTAAGTCCTGAAATTGTTGCGGTAGCCTACAAGAAGAGTGCCGATGTATTAATTACCGTTGATAATGGGATATCTTCCATTGAGGGGGTTGCGGCTGCCAAGTTACTGGGCATGACCGTCGTTGTGACAGATCATCATTTACCTGGTAATAGCTTGCCAAATGCTGATGTTATTGTAAATCCCAATCAGCCTGGTTGTCAGTTTGCCAGTAAGTCTATTGCCGGTGTTGGTGTGGCATTTTATCTGATGTCAGCTTTGCGAGCAGAATTAAGGCAACGTAATTGGTATCAACAGCAACAAATTACTGAGCCAAATCTGGCAACATTACTTGATATTGTCGCTTTGGGTACTGTCGCGGATGTGGTGTCGTTAGACACTAATAACCGTATTTTAGTTAATGCTGGTTTACAGCGTGTTAGAAGTGGCCGCTGTCGAGTCGGTATTACCGCGTTGCTAGAAGTCGCCAAACGCAGCCCTGCAAAGATGGTTGCTGCCGATTTTGGTTTTGCGGTTGGTCCCAGATTAAATGCTGCTGGCCGCCTAGATGAAATGGCGCTGGGGGTAGAAACCTTACTGTGTGAAGACATCATGTTGGCAAGAAGAATGGCTGCCGAACTGGATGGACTAAACCAAGAGCGGCGTGAACTTGAAACCGGCATGCAACAAGAGGCATTAAAGAGTTTATTGCAAGTGTCGCTTAATGAAGATGATTTACCCTGGGGCATCGCCATTTTTAAGGATGATTGGCATCAAGGCGTGATTGGTATTTTGGCATCACGGATTAAAGATCGCTATCATCGCCCTGTTATTGCCTTTGCTGATGCGGGGGATGGCCAAATAAAAGGTTCTGCCCGCTCGATTAAAGGACTGCATATGCGAGATTTACTCGAACGCATTAATAGTCGCTATCCTGGGATGATAACTAAGTTTGGTGGTCATGCGATGGCGGCAGGATTATCATTAAAAGCTGACGTATTTGAACAATTTAAACAAGCCTTTGATGATGCGGTAAGAGAAATATTGGATTATGAACAGCTGACCGGAGAGTTACTGTCAGACGGCGAGCTGTCAAGTGAGCTAATGACCCTTGATACTGCATTTATGTTACGTAATGCGGGACCGTGGGGACAGTCGTTTGAAGAGCCTTTATTTGATGGCATATTTAATGTTATCCAGCAGCGCATTGTCGGCGAGAAACATTTAAAGCTATTGTTAGAGACCCAATGTGGCAGTTCGATGTTAGACGGTATTGCCTTTAATGTGGATTTAGCAATATGGCCTGACGCAACCATTAAACATGCCCGAGTGGTCTATAAGCTTGATGTTAATGAGTTTAGAGGTAAACAAACCGTGCAGTTAATGGTGGATTATATTGAGCCGATGTAATTGCTTTTTTATGTGGTAGCGGATTGTTCTGGCGAGTTGAATGACTTGCCAGTGAAAAATGGTTTGATAGTACCTTGCGACATATTGATATTTAAGCGCTAACTTGCAACTGAGTTTTATGGCGAACTCACGGATCATTTACAGTGTGCTATTGCTGTAAGTTAGCTGCCGTAAGTTAGCTGCCGTAAGTGAAGAAGGGGTGATGTCGTACTATTTGAATAAACCAACATAGTTTGTCTTAACACATTTCGAAATGAGATAGACAATCAAAACAAAAAGGCCTCGCAATGCGAGGCCTTTTTGTTAAAACGGATAAAGTTATTTGGTACAGGTGAGAGGACTTGAACCTCCACGCCCTTACGAGCATCAGCACCTGAAGCTGACGTGTCTACCAATTCCACCACACCTGCAAAACATTATTGCAAAATAACTTTATTTTATTAGTCGCTGTAGCCACCAATATAAATATGGTGCCCGAACCCGGAATCGAACCAGGGACACGAGGATTTTCAATCCTCTGCTCTACCGACTGAGCTATTCGGGCGACGGACGCAATTTAAAGGGTTTTGACCTGCTGAGTCAACCTGTTTTTTTATATTTATATCAAAATTAGATTTGTTTGGATGTATTTTGGTCGTATCGAGTGTTATTCAGCCAAAGCACCATGGTGTAATAAATACTTCATTCCTATGATGGTTGCTAGGTTAAAAGGTGTTATGGTGCCTTTTTACTGGTGTGATAACAGCGCCAAGTAAAAAGAGTAAAATAAGTAGATATGAAATTTACTAATGCTGATGAGTCAGGTATAAAAAAACGCTCCGAGGAGCGTTTAATGCTAAATATTCGTTAACTGTCGTTGAGCTTCAATAATGACTAATTAGTTAATATCTCATTATTTGGAAAATTTGCTTTCATCACAGCTTTAACGTTTTGTTGTAATTTTTCCTGACCTAACTCGTCATACGCTTTAGCCATTATCTCTAATGCTCTTTCAGTTAAAGGTGTTCCTGGGAACTTCTCCATGACTGATTGGGCACGAACTGCCGCTGCACTCCATGCGTTCATTTTGATATAATATTCTGCAACTTGAATAGAATATTTCGCTAAACGGTTCTTTAAGAACTGCATACGTTGTTGTGCATCAGCAGCATACTTGCTATTTGGGTACGATTTAATCAATCGGTCAAAATCTTTAAATGCATCTTGGGCATTTTTGGGGTCACGATCGGTACGATCAATATTCATTAAATCGTGAAATAAGTAATTATCTGCCTGCATATTGGTTAAACCACGCATATAATAGACGTAATCTATATTAGGATGCGTTGGATTGAGGCGTAAAAAGCGATCAATATTGGCAAGTCCTGAGGCTGCATCATCCATTTTGTAATACGCAAAAATCAAGTCTAATTGAACTTGAGTTTTGTGCGGACCAAATGGAAAACGAGAGTCCAATGCTTCAAGTGAACGGACGGCTTTAGAGTAATTACCTAATTCCATTGACGTTCGTGCTTGAGAATACAAGACGTCAGGTGATGCTTTACTGGCAACATCAACGTCTTCTGGACTGCTACTACAGGCTGTAATAGCCAGTGAAAGTAATACTAGTGCGGCAACTTTGGCAATTTTATGCATACTTGAATTCAATTCTTTTTAAGTTGTTGTTAAGATTTTTTCTATTTCACGGTAAAATCACGGTAAAATAGAAAACATCCGATTGTAACAGATAGCTCATTCACTTTGGACCCCAAAACTGGGGTACGGTTCCTATGACACAAGAGATTAATCTAAAAAGCGAGATCACAGCAACACAAACCGGTCTGAGATTAGACCAAGCATTAGCTGGTTTGTTCCCTGACTACTCGCGCACACGCATCAAGGAATGGATCCTATCTGGTGCAATTACTATTGACGGTATCACAGTCGACAAGCCACGGGAAAAGGTTTTCGAAACTCAACAGATAGAAGTGACCGCGACTATCGAAGAAGAAGTGCGGGCAAAAGCGCAAGATATCGCCCTCAACATTATTTATGAAGATGATCATATTTTAGTGGTTAATAAGCAAGCTGGTTTGGTCGTCCATCCTGGTGCGGGTAATGCCGACGGTACATTGATGAACGCATTATTGCACCATTGTCCTGATATTGAGCATGTTCCAAGAGCCGGTATTGTCCACCGTTTAGATAAAGACACCACAGGGTTAATGGTTGTCGCTAAAACGGTTGAAGCACAAACCCATTTAGTTGCAGCTCTACAAGCTCGCGATATCGTTCGTGAATATGAAGCGATTGTATTAGGCACTATGACGGCGGGTGGTACGGTTGATGAGCCTATCGAACGTCATGCTACTCGTCGTACTCAAATGGCAGTGATCCATGGTGGTCGTCCATCGGTGACTCATTACCGAGTTGCAGAAAAGTTTCGTGCTCACACTCGTTTGCGTTTACGTTTAGAATCTGGTCGTACTCATCAAATTCGTGTTCATATGGCACATATTGGTCATGAGTTAGTGGGTGATCCGGTTTATGGTGGCCGTCCTCGTCCGCCTAAATCCGCTAGCCCAGAATTTTTTGAATTACTTAAAAGCTTTAAACGCCAAGCTTTACACGCCGTACGTTTAGAACTTGCTCATCCTTTTACCTGTGAGATCATGACTTGGCATGCGCCTATTCCTGATGACATGGTTGAGCTGACAAAAGCACTTCGAGTAGATACTGAGCTTCATCCGATAGTGTATTTATAATGCTCAAGCACGATTGGCCAATACCTGATAATGTCGCCATTGCGATGACTAATCGTTATGGCGGTGTCAGTTTAAGCCCTTTTGATAGTCTAAATTTAGGGCTCCATGTAGGTGATAAGCCTCAACATGTATTGGCTAATCGTGCCGTTTTACACCAACGATTGTCGTTGCCAGCTGAGCCAATCTGGCTCGAGCAAGTTCATGGTACTAACGTTGTTGATGTACAAACATTGATGCCAGGTAGCGCTATAGCATTAGCGGATGGCAGTTACAGTAATCAGTTTGGCCATGTTTGCACGGTAATGACCGCCGATTGTTTACCCATATTGTTGTGCAATCAACAAGGCAGTGAAGTGGCCGCTGTTCATGCTGGATGGCGAGGTTTGTGTGAGGGCGTTATAGAGCAGGCATTGGCGATGTTTCATTCTCCACCGTCAAGTTTGATCGCATACTTAGGGCCTGCAATTGGCCCTTCTGCTTTTGAGGTTGGCAGTGAGGTGCGTGATGCTTTTATCAATAAAGACCCACAAGCTTCAATGCACTTTGTTGGCCACAACAGCAAGTATTTAGGCGATTTGGTCGGATTAGCAAGGTTGCGTTTGTCTGCAGCTGGTGTAATTCAAACCTATAGTGCCAATGTGTGTACCTTTACCGATCCTGATTACTTTTCTTATCGCCGCAACAAACAAACGGGTCGAATGGCTTCGCTAATCTGGCTTAAGGCCTAAATTTTGTTATGGCGCTCAAAAAAGCAACATTTTTTTGATCTAGGTTATGTTTTAAGCTTGAATTTACATTAAATGCCCCCCATCTTTAAGTTAACAAATTATTCATTTCTGAATTAATTTCCCGTTCTATTAGTATCAGATCCTAGGAGATTGTATGAGACTCGATCGTATGACTAATAAGTTTCAAATTGCCATTTCTGATGCCCAATCACTAGCATTGGGACGCGATCATCAATTTATTGAACCTCTTCATTTAATGATGGCGCTATTAAATCAAGATTCTGGTTCTATTCATTCTTTACTCACCCAAGCGGGTATTCGCGTAAGCGCACTTCGCTCAGCTATTAGTCAAGAGTTAGAGCGTTTACCGCAAGTTGAAGGTACTGGTGGTGATGTTCAGCTGTCACAGGGATTAATTCGTTTACTGAATCTGTGTGACAAACTGGCTCAAAAGCGTAAAGATAAATTCATTTCATCGGAATTGTTTGTCTTGGCCGGATTGGAAAATAATGATCCCCTTGCCAAAGCATTAAAAGACTCTGGTGCAAGTAAAGAATTAATGGAGAAAACCATCGAGGACATGCGTGGCGGACAGAAAGTCGATGATCCCAATGCTGAAGATCAACGCCAAGCATTGAAAAAATTTACCGTTGATTTAACTGAGCGCGCTGAGCAAGGTAAATTAGACCCTGTTATTGGTCGTGATGAAGAGATCCGTCGCACTATTCAAGTATTACAACGCCGCACTAAAAATAACCCAGTACTTATTGGTGAGCCAGGTGTGGGTAAAACTGCCATTGTTGAAGGGTTAGCGCAACGTATTATCAATGGTGAAGTCCCTGAAGGGATTAAAAATAAGCGGGTATTATCATTAGACATGGGCTCGTTAATTGCGGGAGCCAAATACCGCGGTGAGTTTGAGGAGCGTTTAAAAGCGGTGTTAAATGAGCTATCCCAAGAAGAAGGCCGAGTCATCTTATTCATTGATGAGTTACACACTATGGTGGGAGCCGGTAAAGGCGAGGGCGCGATGGATGCCGGTAATATGCTTAAACCCGCGTTGGCTCGTGGTGACTTGCATTGTGTCGGGGCCACAACACTCGATGAATACCGACAATATATTGAGAAAGATGCCGCACTAGAACGTCGCTTTCAAAAAGTGATTGTAGATGAGCCCAGTGTTGAAGACACGATTGCCATTTTACGTGGTTTAAAAGAGCGTTACGAATTACATCACCATGTTGAGATTACCGATCCTGCTATTGTGGCCGCCGCTACGATGTCGCATCGTTATATTTCAGATAGAAAATTGCCTGATAAAGCCATCGATTTAATTGATGAAGCAGCGTCTAGTATCAGGATGCAAATTGACTCTAAGCCAGAAGCGCTAGATCGATTAGAACGTCGTGCGATTCAGCTTAAGTTAGAAGAACAAGCGTTAAGTAAAGAGTCCGATGAAGCCAGTCGTAAACGTCTTGATTTTTTACAACATGAATTGAGAGATGTTGAAAGTAAAGCGGCTGAGATGAATGAAATTTGGCATACCGAAAAAGCCGCATTGGCAGGCACACAGCACATTAAGGCCGATCTCGAACAAGCGAGAATGGACTTGGAAGTGGCTCGACGCGCCGGTGACTTAACTCGAATGTCAGAATTGCAATATGGGCGTATTCCTGAGCTTGAAAAACAGTTGGATTTAGCATCACAAGCTGAAATGCAAGATATGACATTGCTGCGTAATAAAGTTACTGATGTTGAAATTGCTGAAGTGCTATCAAAAGCCACCGGTATTCCGGTGTCAAAAATGCTTGAAGGTGAACGAGAAAAACTGTTACACATGGAGGATGCACTCCACCAACGTGTCATCGGTCAAAATGAAGCCGTTGATGCAGTATCGAATGCTATTCGTCGTAGTCGTGCTGGTCTTGCCGATCCTCAACGTCCAATCGGTTCATTTTTATTCCTTGGACCGACAGGTGTCGGTAAAACTGAGCTGTGTAAAGCGTTAGCTAAATTTTTATTCGATAGCGAATCCGCTTTGGTACGTATCGACATGTCTGAGTTTATGGAAAAACACACTGTGTCGCGTCTAGTCGGGGCTCCTCCCGGTTATGTTGGCTATGAAGAAGGCGGATATTTAACCGAAACGGTACGTCGTAAACCTTACTCTGTCATTTTGTTAGACGAAGTTGAGAAGGCGCATCCGGATGTATTTAATGTATTACTGCAAGTGTTAGATGATGGTCGCTTAACCGATGGTCAAGGCAGAACGGTCGATTTTAAAAACACTGTGATTATTATGACCTCAAACCTTGGGTCAGATATTATCCAAGAGGGCTTTGGTCATACGACATATGAGGAGATGAAAGCCGGGGTTATGAATGTTGTGACGCAAAGTTTCCGTCCCGAGTTTTTAAATCGAATCGATGAGTCTGTGGTATTCCATCCCTTAGACGCTGCAAACATCAAGCATATTGCCAGTATTCAATTTGAGTTGCTGCGCAAGCGTTTGATTGAAAGGGAGTTCGATATTGAATTGTCTGATGCGGCATTATCATTAATCGCTGAAGCTGGATTCGATCCTGTTTATGGTGCAAGGCCGTTAAAACGAGCATTACAACAAGAAGTAGAGAATCCATTAGCTCAAAAATTGCTTCGGGGTCAATTACTACCGGGTAAAATGATTAAAGTCATAGTGGAAGATGGCAAGCTAGCATTTATTCAATAATGTTATTGAGAATTATTAGATGACATCGGCATAAAAAAGGGAGCATCGGCTCCCTTTTTCTATTATTTACTCTGACAAAATAAGCTAACTCGTTCGGTATTTTCAGCAATGGCAGCTTGCCTTTGCTCTTCTGTCATTACGACCGACTCGCCTGTATCTTTATTTTGCTGATTTAATTTACTGTGACTCTTTAACACATTAAGGCTGTGCTTAGCACTTTCACAGATATCTTTGGCCTGTTGCTTATCTTTTTCATTAATGATTTTTGCCGATCGTTCTAATTCAGACTCCACTTTAGTTGAGACCTTTTTTTGTGGGGTGTGAGTTCCAATTTTCGATGGTTCTATATCTTCACTATAAATCTTGCGAGCATCTACACTCAAGGGTTGTTGCTGGCTGTAATGTACAACACCAGCAGTATCGACCCAAGTGTAAATCGTCGCCGCTAGTGTGGATGTACTAAATGCTAACGTGGCCAAACCAATCACTATCCGCATAATTCTCATGTGAGTATCCTAGAGCTAATTGACGTTATACTTGAATGTTTCAAAATATGCTATCTTTGAGTATAAATTTAACATCTAAAACGGTAATGATTGAAGTGTATGCAAAAATCGCCTGATCACCCAGTAAAAAATAAAGGTATTTACCTATTACCTAACTTATTTACAACAGCAGGATTGTTTTCTGGTTTCTATGCTGTCATTTCATCAATGAACGGCCACTTTGAGTCTGCAGCAATTGCTATCTTTATTGCCATGATTTGTGATGGACTTGATGGCAGAGTCGCAAGGCTTACCAATACGCAAAGTGATTTCGGAGCTGAATATGACAGTATGGCCGATATGGTTTCATTTGGCATGGCGCCAGCCATTCTTGCCTACAACTGGGCCCTGCAGGATTTAGGTAAAATCGGCTGGTTAGCTGCATTTATCTATTGTGCATGTGCAGCATTAAGATTAGCTCGATTTAACACTCAAGTGGGTGTGGCGGATAAACGATTTTTTCAAGGGCTTGCAAGTCCTGCAGCTGCTGCATTAATTGCTGGTAGTATTTGGAGCGGCACTAAATATGAAGTCGACCCTACTGATATTAGCTATATAGTGGCAATCATCACTGCGTTAACGGGTTTACTGATGGTGAGTAATTTCCGTTATCATTCCTTTAAGGAAGTAGACTGGCGGGGGAAAGTGAATTTCATTGTAATGTTATTGCTGGTAGGGGTCTTCGTTATTATCTCTGTAGAACCTGCAATAATACTTTGTCTTGGTTTCTATATATATGCACTCTCTGGACCCGTGATCACTATCAAAACGATTAAGAAGCTAAAAGTAGAACACATAGTGGGTGATGAACCGATAAGCAAAAAAGCCACTCAGTCTGATAACCATAGCCGTTCATCTTCCCATTCAGCACCAACTGATAAAGTACAACAAAAAGATGATGTCCAATAAGACCTGCTATTAATGGAGCCTCATTGCTTTAAGCTCTGTTAAGTCCACCTCTAACTTCCAACTAGTCTTCTTTAATTGCTTAATGATGCCTGCTTAGCAGTAGGCATCTTTCATTTTAATATGATCAAATCGCCATTTGTGTTTTCATTCAGCAAATTTGTACTATAGTTAGTTTCCCTTTTATTGTTTCTTGTATGAGTAAACAAACAAGAACAAACAATAAAAGGACTAATTAAGTTATGAATTGATAGGTTTTGATGTGATTTTAATCGTTTTAACATCGCTTTGTTTGAATTGTGTTCGGTTGGGCGTTGTTTTGATAAATCCATTGAAAAAGGGCTTGCGCTAAATCTTGTATTGCCTATAATGCGCATCC
>TARA_R110000851_G_scaffold33368_4_pt1 | contig 143182 bp, 123 predicted proteins | sample TARA_R110000851 | Tara Oceans TARA_R110000851 (sample SAMEA4397627) | marine metagenome | biome: Polar Biome; feature: [DCM] deep chlorophyll maximum layer (ENVO:01000326); material: water (ENVO:00002006), including particulate matter (ENVO:01000060) such as... | depth 17 m
TTTGGTTAGTAGTAAGGGGAGCCATTGCTAAATATACAAAAATATTTTTAACTCCGCTTTAACAATCAACTTTATAAAAATTAAAAGCGGATGGTTTTAAGTTCGCTAATTGTTTTTTACAGCTTTCTTATTTCATTACAGTTACATTTTGTAAATTCGTAGCTTCAAAATAACGACATAAAACAACGAAATGAGTAAATACGACGTAATCGTTTTAGGAAGTGGTCCCGGAGGCTATGTTGCTGCAATCAGGGCTTCACAATTAGGCTTAAAAACAGCTGTTATTGAAAAAGAAAGCCTTGGAGGCGTTTGCCTTAACTGGGGTTGTATACCAACTAAAGCACTATTAAAAAGTGCGCAGGTTTTTGATTATTTAAACCACGCCGAAGACTACGGTCTTACAGTAAAAGGTGCTGATAAAGACTTCGGAAAAGTAATTGAACGTAGCCGTGGCGTTGCCAATGGAATGAGTAAAGGTGTTCAATTCTTAATGAAAAAGAACAAAATTGACGTTATTGATGGTTTCGGAAAGCTGAAACCAGGTAAAAAGGTTGATCTTGATGGAAAAGAATATACAGCCGATCATATAATTATTGCAACCGGAGCGCGTTCTCGTGAGTTGCCTAATTTAAAACAAGACGGTAAAAAAGTAATTGGATACCGTGAAGCTATGTCATTAGACAAGCAACCTAAAAAGATGATTGTTGTAGGTAGTGGCGCCATTGGTGTTGAGTTTGCTCATTTTTATAACGCTATGGGTACCGAAGTTACCATTGTAGAATTTTTACCAAACTTAGTTCCATTAGAAGACGAAGACGTTTCAAAGCAGTTTGAAAAGTCCTTCAAAAAAGCGGGGATTAAGGTAATGACAAATTCTTCCGTAGAAAAAGTGGACACCTCTGGTAAAACGGTAAAAGCGACTGTAAAAACCAAAAAAGGCGAAGAAACGCTTGAAGCAGATATTGTACTTTCCGCAGTTGGTATTGCCGCAAATATTGAAAACATTGGCTTGGAAGATGTTGGTATTGTTACCGATAAAGGTAAGATTATGGTAAACGATTATTACCAAACTAACATTCCTGGCTATTACGCTATTGGTGATGCTGTTCCTGGACAAGCTTTAGCTCACGTTGCTTCTGCTGAAGGAATAACTTGTGTTGAAAAAATTGCTGGAATGAACGTAGAAGCTATTGACTACGGAAACATCCCAGGTTGTACGTATGCAACGCCTGAAATTGCAAGCGTAGGTATGACAGAGAAGCAAGCTAAAGAAGCTGGTTATGAACTTAAAATTGGTAAATTCCCGTTTTCTGCTAGTGGGAAAGCCAGTGCTGCCGGAACAAAAGATGGTTTCGTAAAAGTAATTTATGACGCCAAATACGGCGAATGGTTAGGTTGCCATATGATTGGTGCCGGTGTAACCGATATGATTGCTGAAGCCGTTTTAGGTAGAAAGCTAGAAACTACAGGACACGAAGTATTAAAAGCAGTTCACCCACACCCAACGATGAGTGAGGCGGTGATGGAAGCAACAGCTGCTGCTTACGATGAAGTAATTCATTTATAGCCTGTCTGTTCGAGCGCAGTCGAGAACTATAAATTACCGACTGCCAATGAGGTCTCGACTGAGCTCGACCGGACATTATGCTATATTATTTGGAAGTAAATCACAGTACCAAAACTGTGTGTCCCAGCTTTTAGTATCACCAGTAAAACAATCGTCATCGTCCTCTTTTGAAGGACTATAGCCTTTTAACACCTTCTCCCCTATTTCAAAAGAAATTGGATGGTTAAAAATTGGCCCATCGTACACAAACGTATGAAATTCGCCATTTTCACCACACGGGTCTACCGTATCGGGTAAATCCGTTAAAAACTGTTCGTTCACTTCTCTTCCCACAAACGATTCATCTAATAGTTTTGCATTAACGCAGACGGTAAAAGCTTTAAAACCGAGGCTTAAAAACTCTTTCATTATCGCGGTAGTGTCTTTTTCCCACAGTGGGAAAATAGTTTGTAAACCTACTTTTTCTAATTGTTCCTCTCTATACTTTTTTAAATCTTCCAAAAAAATATCACCAAAAGCAGCGTGGGTAAATCCTTCTGACATTAATTTTTGAGTTGCTTCTTGCATTTTAGAATTATAAAGCTGCATAGAAGTATCTTTCGGCAAGTATATTTTCTGAAGCGGGAGTCCCATACTTTTCGCTTGAGCATCTAACAATGCCTCTTGCAAACCGTGCATAGAGACACGACTTACAGCTGTATTTATAGTGGTAACTAATTTTGAAACGTTATAATCAGGATTATTTTTTAAAAGATAATACGCCAATGCCGAATCTTTACCAGAACTCCAATTTAGATAGGTTTGTTTCATTATTTTTCAGTAAAAAAACTTTGTAATGCCAACTCATAACTTTGTAAACCAAAACCCAAAATTATACCTTGTGCATTTGGAGAAATGTATGATTTATGCCTAAAATCTTCTCTTGAAAAAGTATTAGAGATATGCACTTCAACAACAGGAGTTTCAATTGCCTTTACCGCATCGCCAATCCCAATAGAAGTATGCGTATAAGCGGCTGCATTTAAAATAATACCATCGTAATCGTAGCCCACTTCTTGTAACTTATCGATCAATTCGCCTTCAATATTAGATTGAAATTGTTGTAATTCTACTTCTGTATGTTTAAACTGAAGTTGAGTAAAAAAATCCTGAAACGATTGATCGCCATAGACGTCGGTTTCACGTTTACCAAGCAGATTTAAGTTAGGACCGTTAATGATGATTATTTTCATCTGTTTAAAATATTTGATAAACTGGAAGATGGAATGCCCTTTTTATCTTCAGTTAGTTTACAAATTGTTTATGGGCATTTCATACCTCAAAGATAGAAAATAAAAAAGCAAGGACGATATGCCCTTGCTTTCTTTATAAAATGAATTATAAAACTATTTGATTACAATTTGAACAACAATCCAAACTGAGCCGTGTCAAAAAAGTTATCGATAATATTGATATCTGCATTGGTTTGACTAACAGCTTTAGCACCGTCTATATCTGCTTTTACAGATTGATACGATATTAAATCTGACAACCCAAAAGTAATCGCAATATTGTCATTTACAAAATAGTTAATCCCAAGGCCAAGACCTGCACCAAAGCCATTGGCTTTTAAATCATCGTCAACACCATCTATTTCAGTTTTAGTATGCAAGTAGTTTACACCTAGTTCGGTAAAAGTTTTAAAACGCTTACCAAGATCTAAAAAATAATAGCGGCCAAAAATTCCTGCAGAAAGATTTGAGTTAGTCGTCTCAATATCTTCTTCAGTTTCCTTGTTCTGACCATAAGAAGCTTCCACTCCAAATGCAAAATCACTGTTAAGGAAATAACCAGCTTTCGGGCTGATGTTAAAATTACTGGTTTCTACTTCAGTATTTCTGTTGTTTGTAGCATTATACTGAATATTTCCTTCCAAAAATATATCGCCTTGATCAAAGCCGTAGGTAGGTGCTTCAATTTGAGCGGTTACATTCGCTAATCCAAATACTGCTAAAGCAGTTACTAAAAAAAAATTTCTCATCATTATTAGGTTTATATTAGAACCCGCAAATGTATCCTGAAATGTAACTAGAGCTATTAAAGTATTCTTAAAAAAAACAGTTTGTATAAGCCATTAAAAACACTTTATATCTTAAGTGTTTGATCATCTGTTTTTTAAAAATTAGAATTATTTGTATGAAGGTACACTATATTTCAGAAACTAAAAGAACGTAATCTGTTTCTCTCTGTTTTTAAGTGTTTATATATTGAAAGTGTAGAAATGAAGGGCAAACTCTATGTTTACTTCAAAATAACTAAATAAAAAAGCAGAAGCCTTACACTTCTGCTTTAGATTTATTGAATACAATCTTTTCTTAGAAATTAGAAAGAATATCCAGCTGAAAGTTGAATCACGTTGTTTTGTTGTTTAAAATCATCGGCCCCTTCACCATCGTTAATATTGGATAAACCAAGTACGTACCTTGCACCAAAGAAAACACCGTTGGTTAAGCGATAGGAAGCTCCAGCTCCAATTCCTAAATCGATTCCTGATACAAAGTCTGAAATATCATCTTCACCATCACCTTCAATTTCTATATCTCCAAAATCACCACTAAATTCAGTTTCAGCATTAGCAGATACCAAAAAACCTACCTGCGGTCCTGCTTCTATACTAAACCCATCGGCCACATAAAACTTTGCCATAATAGGAACATTAATATAATCTAACTTGGTTTTACTTTCAATAGTACCACCTTCAAAGCTTTCTTCTATTTTCGCTCCTTGTGAAGAGTAAAGTAATTCTGGTTGCACAGAAAAAACTTCTGAAATAGGAATTTCAACAAGACCACCAATATGGAAGCTTGTCCTCCCGTCTAAGTCATCAGTTTCATCGCCACCAATTGAGGCAAAGTTAGCACCTGCTTTAGCCCCTAACCGGACTTCTTGAGCGTTAGTAGTTGTTAATCCGAATACAGCTAAAGCTGTCATAAGTAATAGTTTTTTCATAATAAAATTGTGTTTTTGATTAGTTAATAAGATAAATGTACTAAAATTTTTATGATATTCATAAATATATAACTTCCTTAAAGTTATATATTTATGAATATCAATAAAAAAAGCAGGGTTATAACCCTGCTTTTTCTCTAAAGTGTTTCACATTTTAGAATGAATAACCCGCTGATACAGCAAATACTGAATTTTTAGCATCACTATCAATTAGCAAATCTTCATTGTTAAACACATCGGTTAAACCAAAGTTATAACGAGCATTTAAAAATAATCCATTATTAAATTGATACCCAGCTCCTACTCCTACTGAAAAATCAACATCATTAATAACATCTTCATCAATTGTAACATCTCCAGAATCAACATCATCAGGGTCGGTGTCAATTTCACTTTTTACATTAAAACCAATTTGTGGTCCTGCCTCAGCATACAATCCTTCAACTATATACACCTTTGCCATTACTGGTACATTTATGTAATCTAATTGTACTTCTGTATCGTCAGCACCTTCCCTACTTATTAAATCGAATCCTTGCCCAGAATATAAAACCTCGGGCTGAATAGAAAATCGTTCACTTAATGGAATCTCTGCAAAGGCGCCGATATGAAAACTGGTTCTACCTTCAGGATCGTCAAAGGCATCAAAACCATCTCCTGAAAAAGAGGAGAAGTTTACACCACCTTTAGCTCCTAATCTTACTTCCTGTGCTTGTGTTGCTGTTACTCCAAATACTGCAAGTACAGCAATAAAAAATACTTTTTTCATAGTTCTTGTTTTTAAATTTTGGACAAATCTAAAGTGAAGACTATAAAAAAAGTATTAAGACTTTTATAAGCTTTTATTAAAGGCTCTTAAAGGAAACTATAACCTAGTGATAATGTGAATACACTGTTTTTACTTTTATTAAAATCTGCGCCACTTTCTTCAGGTACATCAGTTAAACCAAAGTTATAACGCCCCTCTAATCGTAACCCTAATGGTACATCAAAGCCAACACCTACTACTCCAGACACATCAAATTCGTTTGTACCAATGTCATTAATCACCTCTCCTATAACAGTTTGCGCTTCATCATTCACAAGCACACCAAATTGTGGTCCTACATGAACATTAAACTTGTCTGTAAGATAAATCTTTGCAACAATGGGCACATTAACATAATCTAGGTTAAATTCCCCTGCATCAAATTCTGCACCTTGTTGCGAATACAGTAAGTCTGCCTGTATGCCAAATTTATCACCCAATTTTGCGCCGACAAAAGCACCAGCAACAAATCCAGTACGGTTATCTAACCCACTAGCATCCGTCAAAGTGGCAAAATTAACTCCAGCTTTTATACCCAGGTCAAGACCTTGAGCTTGAGTTGTTGTAATAGTAATCACTGCCAGAACGGCAAAAATCAGTTTTTTCATAGTATTTGTTTTTTAAGTTTGTATTATACAATATACAAGAAATAACGTATCTCACCATTTATTATTTTTTAATACCGCTATATTTAGTAATATCGTACTATGAATTGGCAACAAGCTTTAAACGACTATCAAGACTACTTACGCATAGAGCGTGGTCTCTCAGCCAATTCCATTAAAAATTATTCATTAGACCTTAAAAAGCTAATAAAATGGCTTTCTGAAGTAGAAATTAACGAATCCCCTATATCTATTTCAGAAGAAACCGTGCAACAATTTATTTATACGATTGCGAAAGAAATGAAACCACAATCGCAAAGCCGAGTTATTTCAGGCTTGCGTGGGTTCTTCAATTATCTTGTTTTTGAAGAATATCGACAAACAAACCCTTTAGAGCTCATTGAAAGCCCAAAAATTGCCCGGAAACTGCCCGACACGCTATCAACCGAAGAAATAGATTCCTTAATTGAAGCTATTGATTTGTACCACCCGCAAGGCGAGCGAAACCGTGCCATACTAGAAACCTTGTATGCATGCGGTTTGCGTGTTTCTGAATTAACTAGTTTAAAAATATCAGACTTGTTCTTCGATGAAGGATTTATAAAAGTTTCTGGAAAAGGTGATAAAGAACGTTTTGTGCCCATTGGCGGAAATACCATAAAATACATCAATATTTATAAAAATGAAGTGCGTATTCACACACCTATTCAACCAAAAGCGGAAGACAACTTATTCTTAAACCGAAGAGGAAACCCGCTTACACGAGCCATGATTTTTACCATCGTAAAACAGTTGGCTGAAAAAATAGGAATTCAAAAAAAGATAAGTCCGCATACTTTTCGACATTCATTTGCTACACATTTACTTGAAAATGGAGCCGATTTACGGTCTATACAGCAGATGCTAGGTCATGAAAGTATTACTACTACTGAAATATACACGCATGTTGACACTACCCACCTTACTGAAGTGATTAATAAGTACCATCCCCGGAAATAGGGTTAAAAAAACGCTAAAAGCTAACATCTTCTTTCTATAAAAACGAGTGTTTTGTATCTTAAACAAAAAAGAAATTAGATTATGAAAACACTGAAATTTGACAATGGCGACACGATGCACGCCATAGGATTAGGAACTTGGAAAGCAACTGGAAGCGACGTGAAAAATGCTGTAAAAGAAGCTTTATATGCTGGTTACAGACATATTGATACGGCAGCCGTATACGGAAATGAAGAAGTTATTGGAGAAGCGTTAGCCGAAGTTTTTGCAGAAGGTAATATTTTAAGAGAAGATGTATTTATTACATCTAAACTTTGGAATGATGCTCATCAAGAAGGTCAGGTAATTCCCGCAATTGAAGACTCTTTAAACAAACTAAAATTAGATTACCTAGACTTATATTTAATCCATTGGCCAGTGGCTTTTAAATCTGGAGTAGGACAACCTTCAAAGCCTTCAGATTATGTTTCAGCAGATGAAGCTCCTATTATAGAAACTTGGAAGCAGATGGAAAAAGCTAAAAAAACTGGTCATGCTAAACATATAGGGGTTTCTAATTTCAGTAAGGAAAAATTAAAAGATCTTATTTCAAAAGCTGAAATAAAACCCGAAATGAACCAAGTAGAAATGCACCCGTACTTACAACAAGATGATTTGGTCGATTTTTGTAAAAATGAAAATATCTTAATGACTGCCTATTCTCCATTAGGTTCTGGCGATAGAAGTGCTGCGATGAAAGGTGAAGACGAACCAAATTTGATGGAAATTGATGAAATTAAAGAAATTGCAAGAAAGAACGGCGCTTCAACAGCTCAAGTATTAATTAATTGGCACACCCAACGTGGAACAGCGACTATACCAAAATCTGCCAGTAAAGAACACATTAAAGATAACTTTCAAGCTGCCAGCTTAGAGTTGGATAAGGAAGATTTAAAAACCATTAAAAGCCTAAACAAGAATTACAGATTTATAACAGGCAAGTTTTTTGAATGCCCAGAAAAAGGCTATGATAACATTTATAATGATTAAAATAAACTCGAGGTTTTAAAAATCTCAACACAATGAATCACAAAAAACCAAGAGCTTTTGACTCTTGGTTTTTTATTTGAATATAATTTAAAACAGCCTTATTAACTTGTTCTGACCGGAGTCGGAGAGCTAATTACCATCTACCGACTAACAACTACCAACTACTTGGCAACGTTAACAGCTCTTGTTTCTCGTATTACAGTTACTTTAACTTGTCCTGGATACGTCATATCAGTTTGAATTTTCTGAGATATTTCAAAAGAAAGTTGCGCTGCTCTTTCATCGCTCACTTTTTCACTCTCTACCATAACTCTAAGTTCACGGCCCGCTTGAATAGCATACGCTTTATTCACACCGTTAAAACCAAAAGCTATATCTTCTAAATCTTTAAGACGTTGAATATACGAATCTAATACTTGACGGCGAGCACCTGGACGAGCACCGCTTATTGCATCACATACTTGAACGATTGGTGACAATAGGCTTGTCATTTCAATTTCGTCGTGGTGAGCACCAATGGCATTACATACTTCTGGTTTTTCACCATATTTTTCGGCCCATTGCATTCCTAAGATTGCGTGAGGTACTTCTGTTTCGGTTTCTGGCACTTTACCAATGTCGTGTAATAAACCAGCTCTTTTAGCTAGTTTTGGATTTAAGCCTAACTCTGAAGCCATTACCCCGCACAATCTAGCAACTTCACGTGAGTGATGTAATAAGTTTTGGCCATACGAAGAACGGTAGCGCATTCTACCAACCGCTTTAATTAATTCAGGGCTTAAGCCGTGGATACCTAAATCGATTACTGTACGTTTACCAACTTCTAATATTTCATCTTCAATTTGTTTTGAAGTCTTTTTTACTACTTCTTCAATACGTGCTGGGTGAATACGACCATCGGTCACTAATTTATGCAACGATAATCGCGCCACTTCCCTACGTACAGAGTCGAAACACGACAGGATAATAGCCTCTGGAGTATCGTCAACAATAATTTCTACACCAGTAGCAGCTTCAATCGCACGAATGTTTCGTCCTTCTCTACCAATAATACGTCCTTTAACATCATCGCTTTCCAAGTTGAATACGGACACACAATTGTCAATCGCTTCCTCAGTACCTATTCGTTGTATTGTGTTAATTACAATTTTCTTGGCTTCTTGCTGTGCCGTCATTTTGGCTTCGTCGATAGAAGACTGCACAAATTTCATAGCGTCAGTTTTGGCTTCATCTTTTAAGCTTTCAACCAATTGTGATTTTGCTTCTTCTGCCGATAGGCTTGAAATAACCTCCAATTGCTCAATTTGACTTTTATGCAATTTTTCAACTTCATTTTGTTTCTTTTCAAGAAAGTCTAGTCGTTCATCATATTCTTTCTTTTTGCCTTCAATTTGTGAATTTAGCTTTTTAGATTTTGCTAATTCACTAGAAACCTGAGATTCTTTATCTTTGGTACGCTTTTCAGCATCACCCATTTTAGATTCGCGCTTATTAATCACTTTTTCGTGTTCCGATTTAAGCTCGATGAATTTTTCCTTCGCTTGTAATATTTTGTCTTTTTTAATTGACTCAGCTTCGGTTTTGGCTTCTTTTAAAATAGAAGCTGCATTTTTCTTCGCTGATTTTATTAAATGGGAAGAGTTATTACGCTCTATTAGCTTAGCTATTAAAAAGCCTATTGCTAAAGCTACAATTCCCACTATTATTAGGGTAACCATATTGTCCATAATTTAAACTTTATATATAAAAAAAGCCTGCACTAATGTGTTTTGAATAAACTCCTAAAAGAAAGTTTAGGGCTAACAAACTGGTCAAACATCCGCTCAAAGACGGCTCGTTTTAACAGCTTTAACTCACCCTTCTTATAAGAATTAGTGTTGAGTTTACCAAAAAGATATTAATGCAGGCAGTAACCTTTGTTATGAAAAGAACGTTTATGACAGGTGCTCTTGCAGTAATTGGTTTAAAGCCTCTAGCTTTTCCTCCATTTCCTGCTTGTCATTTGTTTTATCTATCTGTTTTTGCTCTACCTGGGCTGCAAATTGCAAGGCACACATGGCCAATACATCTTGTTTGTCCCTTACGGCATAGCTTTTTTCAAACCGTTTAATCATTTCTTCTATTTTCTTAGTGGCTAATCGCAGCCCCTCTTCTTGTGAAGGGTTTATTGTTAATGGATATACCCTATCAGCAATAGAAAGTTTTATTTTTAATTGGTTCGACATCTTCTTTTTATCTTTTTATTCAGAAAGCTGGGTAATACATTGGTCAATTTCCCGAACTAAAGCATTTATCTTGAGCTTTGTATCTCTTTTATATTGGTCGCTGCCAAGCATTGAATTTGCCATTTTTAACGAACTGCATTTTTCACGCAGGGTTTCAATTTCTTTTTCAGATTCTTCCTTTTGTGAACGTAAAACGCTGAGTTCTTCTTCTAATCTAGTGTTTTGTTGCCTCAGTTTTTCGTATCTGTGCAATAACTTACTAATTCTATTTTCAAGAGAATCAACAATTTCTGAAAGCTTGCTCATTAAAAATTATTTCAATACTTCTAACACAAAGTTAACATTCGAGTTTCAATAAGACAACAGTTTTCTGTAATTTTTTGTAATATTGAATTATTGCACAATAAATTTACACTACTCCCCTTTTTAAATAAGCATATTCTTATTTTTACAATATGAAGAAATTTATATTCTGCCTTTTATTATTGGGCTTTACTGCTCTTGGACAAAAATCGATACCTAAAGATTATTTTAGTAATCCAATGGAGATTCCCTTAATCCTTTCTGGAAGTTTTGGTGAGCTTCGTAGCAACCATTTTCACAGCGGGTTGGATATTAAAACCCAACAACGAACAGGGCTTCCGGTATACGCTCCTGCCGATGGATACGTAAGCCGAATAAAAGTATCTCATTATGGCTATGGCAAAGCGTTATACATTAAGCATCCAAATGGTTATACTACCGTTTATGCCCATTTAAAAAACTATGCTGGGGATATTTTTAAGTATGTTCACGATATTCAATACAAAAAAGAGACGGAAGAAGTTGAACTTTTCCCTAATGCATCGGCACTTAAGGTGAGCAAAGGTGATTTAATTGGCTATTCTGGGAATACTGGAGGTAGCGGTGGCCCTCATTTGCATTTTGAAATTCGTGACGCAGCTTCTCGCCCTATGAACCCTATGCTTTTTGGTATTGGTGTCCCAGATTCTAAGAAACCCTTAATTATTAATCTTCAAGCGTATCCTATTGGCGAAGATGCTCAAGTAAACCATAGTCAAGACCGTACTAAACTTCGATTGATTCTTCAAAAAGACGGCAGCTACAAAACAGAAAAAATAAAAGCCTTCGGGAAAACAGGGTTTGGTGTTTCGGCATACGACCAATTAGATGGGGCTTCAAATAAAAATGGAGTATATCAAATAAAGACAACCTACAATGGGCAGGAAAAAATAAATATACTGTTTGAAAAATTTTCTTTTGCCGAAACACGCTATCTAAATCGGTTTATCGATTATAACTATTGGATGACCAATAAAAGCCGTGTTCAAAAACTATTTAGACAATCAAATAATCCTTTGAGCATCATTGTAAGCGAGGATACTGACGGATATATTGAGGTTAAAGAAGGGTTTAACGCCAATTACACTATTAAAGTAACCGATTTTGAAGGGAATGAAACCCTTATTACCGTTCCTATTGAAGGGAAAAAGGAAGAGATCGTTACCCCAAGAGAAGTTATTAAGACAGATGATTATATTTATGCAGACCAAGCCACGTCGATAACCAAAGGCAAATACAGCGTATATATTCCAGCTAACAGTTTATATGACGATACTTTTCTTGATATAAGGACCTCCAGCGACACACTCGATTTTCATACTGATGTAATTCCTATTCATAAAAATATTACCATTACTGCAGATATTTCAAACTATAATGATGTTGACAAAGACAAACTATACATAGGTCGCTTAAATTATTATGGACGCCCTTATTACAATACAACATACCGAAAGGGTGACAAGCTTTCTGCAAAAACTCGAACTTTTGGAACTTATGTTATAGCCACAGATACAACACCACCAACAATTAAACCTATTAATTTTGATGATGGTAAGTGGATAAGTAGTAATAAAACGTTACAACTTTCTATTGATGATGAATTGAGCGGCATAAGTTCGTATCGGGGAACAATTAACGGAAAATTCATTTTAATGGAATATGATTACAAAAAAGACGTTATAACTTATAATTTTGATGACAAAATCATATCAGAATCCGAAAACAATTTGAAAGTAATTGTTACCGATAATGTGGGAAATAGTGCTACATTTGAGGCAACTTTTTTCAGAAAACAATAATAACTACTGCTTTTGAGAACAAAATCACTACCCCTACTGCTTATCTTATTCTTTATCTCCACAACTGTTTTTTCACAAGAAGCAGTGGTCAAAGGAGTTATTCTCAACGAAGAAAACCAGCCAGTTGTTGGAGCTTCTATCTCTCATGGGGACGAAGGGACCTTGTCAGATTTTAACGGGTATTATTTAATGGAAATTCCCGCAAATGAAGATGTAACGCTTACTTTTTCGCACGTAGGTAATAAAAAAATAGAGGTAACTTTAAATCTAGGTGCTAACGAAGATTTCGAACTTAATCCCGTAATGAGCACCAATGTAGAACAAATTGCCACTGTCGTAATTTCAGGACGAGAACGAAAACGTATAGAAGGGATTACCACTATAAGTCCTGAAGCCATTCGGAAAATACCGGGTGCCAATGCAGGAGTTGAAAATTTACTAAAATCACTTCCTGGTGTAAACAGTAATAACGAATTGAGTACGCAGTACGCTGTCCGTGGAGGAAATTACGATGAAAATCTCGTATATGTAAACGAAATTGAAGTGTATCGCCCGTTTTTAATAAGAAGCGGTCAACAAGAAGGACTTGGTTTTGTTAATAGTGATTTAACCTCGAATGTTGATTTTTCAGCAGGTGGGTTTCAAGCTAAATACGGCGATAAATTGTCGTCGGTGTTGGACATTACCTACCGCAGACCCGCAGATTTTAGCGCCTCTGCAGATTTAAGTTTGCTAGGAGCCAGTGTTTCGGCAGGTGGTATTTCAAATGATGGAAGATTAACCGGTATTGTTGGTTTGCGCTACCGTGACAATAGCCTACTAGTAGATGCTAAACAAACTGAAACCAACTTCAAACCTCGATTTGCAGATGCACAAACGTATTTAACTTACAAAGTAAGTAATAAGTTTGAATTAGGTTTCCTCGGAAATGTCTCTATAAACAGCTATGATTACGAGCCTTTAACACGCCAAACCAATTTTGGTACAATTGCAGATCCTGTAGCGTTACTAGTTTTCTATGAAGGTCAAGAACAAGATCGCTATAACACCTACTTTGGAGCCTTTAAAGGTACATATGTAGCGTCTGAAAATTATACCGCAAAGTTTATTGCTTCGGCTTACCAAACTACCGAGCAGGAATATTATGATATCTTGGCAGAATACCGATTAGGAGAAGTGAATACCAATATTGGGGATGAAGATTTAGGTGAAGTAGAGTTTACTGAAGGAATTGGCGGTCAACTTACTCACGCCCGTAACGACTTAGATGCTTTAATTTTTAATGCGGAACACAAAGGAACCGTTAACATTGATGAAAACACTATTGAATATGGTGTAAAATATACACACGAAGATATCCGTGATCGAGTACAGGAGTATGAAATTATAGATTCGGCTGGGTTTTCCATCAGACCCCCTATAGCCGATTTTGCAAACAACCAACCATATGAGCCCTATACTTCCCCTATTGTACCTTACACAACGATTAGAGCTCAAAATGATGTACAAATAGACCGAGTTTCAGGATATGCGCAATGGAGCCGAAGAACCACTTTAGGTTCCAACGATATTTGGTTAAATGCCGGTGTACGAGCACATAACTGGAATGTAAGTGGTGATGGCATTGAGAGTACATCACAAACAGTTTTTAGTCCCCGTGGACAGGTATCGCTAAAACCTGATTGGGATATGGATATGTTATTCCGTTTATCTGGAGGGTTGTATCACCAACCGCCATTTTATCGTGAATTACGTGATTCCACAGGAACGGTTAGGCCCGATGTAAAAGCACAACAATCTATTCATATTGTACTAGGAAACGATTACAGTTTTGACCTTTGGGGACGGCCATTCCGATTAAACTCTGAATTGTATTACAAAAGTCTAAGCGATGTAAACCCATACACACTAGAAAACGTGCGTATTCGATATCGTGCCAACAACAATGCGGTTGCTTATGCGTATGGATTAGATGCACGCCTTGCAGGAGAATTTGTTCCAGGTACAGAAAGTTGGGTAAGTTTCGGTTATCTTAAAACCGAAGAAAATATAGATGATCGTGGCTATATTTTTAGACCAACAGATCAACGGTTAAAGTTTGCAGTATTATTTCAGGATTATGTGAAAATTATACCTGATTTAAAAATGTACCTAAACTTAGTTTACAATACAGGTTTACCAGGTGGCTCACCAAGTTATGCAGATCCGTACGACTATCAAGTACGTTTACCAGATTATAAACGAGCTGATCTTGGAGTTTCCTATGTGATTGTTAATGACAAAAAATTACGAGACAACGGTTTTTTAAAACCATTTAAAGAACTGACTATCGGCGCAGAGATTTTCAACATTTTTGATGTTCAAAACTCAATCACCAATACGTTTGTACGCGATGTGTACACCAAAGTGCAATACTCCATTCCTAATTACCTAACTCCAAGAGTTTTTAATGTGAGACTAACGGCTAAGTTTTAAGTTAAAAAAGATATTATATAGAGGTTACATTTTTATAACCCCGATATTTAGAAAATCGGCTGCTAAATCAACACCATCATTATTCACATAATACTGAACTTCAATTATATCACCAGCATTTAAGGTTAACTGAAAAACACCTGAGACACCCCAATATTCAATATTAGTAGCGGGGGTCGGAATAGAAGCAAATCCACGTGCCAAATAACCGAATCTGCTTGTGTTTTTAAAAATGGCAAGAATATATTTTCGTTGTCCCCCTTTTAAATTCCGAACACTTAAACCAGCAGAAAATTGATAAGTTCCGTCTACTAAAACCTTAATTTTTCCATCACCAACAACTTCAAAAACACTCGTATCAATACTAGTTACTTCATTAACACCATCACCAATTGGAAAATTGTTAAAAGTGCTATCCCCCTGTAAAGCTTCGCCTCCGGAAAAGTTTCTATATAAAGTAAGGTTCGATATTTCGTTTTTTGTTTGATTTTGCCAAATGCTGCCATTATAAACAAAAATAGCATTGGTCGTTGTATTAAAAACAGTAGCACCCTTCAATGGCGTAGGTATTGCATTCATTTGAGTTGTTGTTACTCTTGGTGGCACAAAGGCTCCTGTTGTGCCATCTACTTGAAGTAAAGAACCGTCATCTGGTGTAGTTGTATTGATTCCTACTTGGGCAACAATAGATGTAGTGAAAAATGAAAACAATAAAAAGTTTAAAAAAGCATTCATACTATGTGAGATTGGGACAAAAAATTGGAAACAATTATTCTATTACAAGATTACAAGTAATAGCTTAAGGAATAAAAAACACTACTTTTCAATAAATTCTTTTAAGACATCAACCACATAATCTACTTCGTCTTTTTTATTGAAGCTTGAAAAGGAGAAGCGAATAGAGGGCTTTTTCATATCGTCTTCACTTAATATTTCATTCAAAACATGAGAGCCTTTCCCACTCCCACTTTGACAAGCACTACCCTTAGAACAGGCTATTCCGTTTAAATCTAATTGAAATAACAACATCATTGCTTTTTCTGGCGAAATAGGCAGACAAACGTTTAAAAGTGTGTACGTACTGTTTGCATCATCATCGCAGGCGCCATTAAACTTAATTCCTGGAATTTCAGAAGTCAGTTTTTCCTTAAAATAATTTTTAAGCTCAACGATATAGTTTCGTTCTTTTTCTAAATTTTCATAGGAAATTTTAAGCGCTTCGGCCATACCAGCGATAGCAAAAACAGATTCTGTCCCTGCACGCATGCCACGTTCTTGCTCCCCACCGAAAATCAAAGGCTTTAATCCGCTATTTTTACGAATAAAGGCAAATCCAGCTCCTTTAGGGCCGTGAAATTTATGTGCCGCCACGGCTGCAAAATCAATAGGAATTTCAGAAAAATCCAACTCATAATGCCCCACCGATTGTACGGTATCACTATGAAATAAGGTGTTATATTCTTTACAAAGCTTAGCGGTACGTTCAATATCTAAAATATTACCTATTTCATTATTTACGTGCATTAAACTAACTAATGTTTTTTTATCGTCTTCTTTCAATAAAGATTCTAAATGATCAAAATCTACGTGTCCACATTCATCTAATTTTACATAATCTACTTGAACACCATTGTTGCTTTCCAATTCGGTAAGTGTATGTAAAACGGCGTGATGTTCTATTTTACTTGAAATAATACGTGTTACACCTAGATCACGCACACAGCTATTTAATATTAAATTATCGGCTTCTGTTCCGCCTGAAGTGAAAATAATTTCAGCCGCCGAAACATTTAAATACCCAGCAACTTGCTTTCTTGCATTTTCAAGTAATGACTTAGCCGACCTACCATAAGAGTGTGTAGACGAAGGATTTCCGTATTCAACCTTTAAAACTTCGGTGATACATCTTATTACTTCGCTTCGCAATTCAGTTGTCGCTGCACTGTCAAAATATACTTTTTTCATCTTCTTTGTAAAATTATCTTTTTCAGTAGAAAAACCTGATTTATTAGCTTTGCTGAAATAGTTCAGAACTGATTTTTTCAGAATTAATTCTTCAAAAATACATATTAATATTATTCTTGAATACGTTTCAAGTGCAAAGAAATATGTTACTTTGTAAAAACACAACATTCTCGTATTGTTTATGAAAAATCTCTTGTTTTTTATCCTCGTATTCGCAACGCTACAATCTTGTGATGATGGTGAAGTAATCGTTACTACCTTTGACTTTGAAGATGCAAGCCTAAACCTTTGCAACAATGGCAATCAATATGTTTTCTATAAAATAAACAATGACGTTTCAGAAAGCATTTCACTTAAAATCACTACCGATGATCAACTGTTTTTGCAAAGCGAGACTAAAACCTTTGAATTAAACGGTAGTACAAATGTTGTTAACTATCGCAGGTTTAATGACAATGTAACCGGTGATTATTTTTGTAGCACCATTCCGCCAACCTCTCCAACTGTTAACGTGGATTATGTAGGCGCTTCTGGCACGGCAAGTTTAAACACAACCACGGTTTTAGATGATAATGATGGCCTCGACGATGAGACTGGCGATACTGATGGAGACGGGATTCCTGATAGTTACGATTTTGATGACGACGGCGACAATGTTCCTACCTCTGTTGAATTGGGCCCGAACTTCCCAGATGAGCCAGCTCAAGATACAGATGGAGACGGCACACCCGATTATTTAGACACCGATGATGATGATGATGGTATTTTCACTATTTATGAAGATATAAACCAAAACCAAAACCCGCTTGACGATATCACTAATCCGGAAGTAGGTGCCGATTACTTAAATCCTGCAGTTGCAGATCAATATGACGTACAATCATTTCGTGAGCACACTTACACTTTTGATAGTGATGTGGTAATTCGTTTAACTAATCTAGTTCTAGTCAATGGTGAAGAACAGATTACCCAAGACGCGCTCTCGTTAGGTAGTATTGAAACTGTAAGTAGTGGCGAATTTACAGGGACCCCAGATTTTATTGCTCCAGAGTAAATTATAAGTAGTTGCAGTTGGCAGTATCAGTAACTGATTTGCAGTTTATTATCGATTTAGTTTTAGGCATTTTACTTAACCTGTTGAAGTGTCTTACGATTTATGACTTATGATTTACTCAAACACGATTAATCAAGGGGTTTTATTTTGGAAAATATACACCTCAGTAGCCCCACGACCATACTCCTTGTAATCTGCCTCGTAATATTTTACATTGTCATACCTTCTAAAAAGGTATTCTAACTCGGCTTTTAATACACCCTCACCCACTCCGTGTATAAAAACGATCCGCTGTATTTTTTTATCGATAGCAAAATCCAGTTGCCGTTGCGCAGTATCGGTTTGTAGCACCAACATATCGTGATTGTTCATCCGTTTATATTGTTGCGTTAATTGATGAATGTGCAAATCGACCACCATGGGCGGACGGTTTCGTTCTTTAGGCTTTACCTTTTTAGAAGCTTTTGGTCTTCTACTTTTCTTTTCTGAAAGAATTTCTGAAATATCCTGTTGCATCATATCGGTTTCTGAAATCGCACCCGTAATAACAACCAATTCATTTTCAGAGAATTGCATTTCAAAGTCATCTTCTGTTAATACCGTAACCATACTATCATCAACAGCGGTTACCACTCCTGAGATAGCATCATCCACCACCGAAACCGTATCTCCTTTTTTCATAAAAAACCAAACGTATTAAGTATTCGTATATTAAATAGATAAACTCTTAAAAACTAAAAAATTACGTTTTTGAAAAGAATTACTCCAATATTAAAAAATTTATTTTTATTTTTATACCAAAATTTGGCTATATTAACCTCAGATCTTATAGTTTTAAAACTGAATACTTATGAAACACCTACTACTCTCATTATTAATAGTAAGCAGTGTCGGCGTTACGGCGCAATCTGATTTGTATGTAGGGCCAAATGGTTCTACCGACTCTTATGTTTATGTAAACGATGCAGTTTTATACGTTGAAAACGATGTAAACTTAGATAAAAATGCCAGCGGTAGTGCAACCGAAGCTAGTATTTATCTTCGTAATAACGGGCAATTAATACAAGGTAATGACACTGCGGATAACCAAGGAGATGGATTGCTTTCGGTATACAGAAGTGTTGATTCCACTTCAGCTTATCATTATAAATTTTACAATATGCCGGTAGGTGTTACTTCTGGCTCAGGAAACTCTAATGCTGGAGTTTCCCGTTTTTTTGATTGTGATGGTTGTGGAGACACAGAAACTGCTGCTACTGCAATTGGAACGACTACTGGACGTAATGGAAGCTTAAACCCTACTACCCTATCTACGCGATGGATTTATGTAAAAGATCCATCACCTAATAACGATAATGAAGCCAATTGGAGACGCATTAATAACAATGATGTGGTTTCTCCATTTCAAGGGTTTATTATGAAAGGGGTTAGTACAGATCCTTCTGGGAACAGAGGGACACTTGCAGATTTAGTTAAAGACTTTAAATTCGACTTAAGAGGCAGACCCAATACAGGAACACTTTCAATTAATATGCCTGCCGGAGGAGAGGTTAGAGTGGTTTCGGGAAACCCTTATCCTTCTGCCATAGATTTATCGCAATTCGTTGCGGATAATAATGCTTCTGGTGGACCACAGATTGCTACTATACGCTTCTGGGACGAACCCAAAGACACAGATATTGAATATAGTCACTTTTACGCTGATAAGTCTGGAGGTTGGGGTAGTTGGGTTCCTGCTGGTGCTGGGACAGATGGCGTATATACACCTCCAACATTTAATAACTACAGTGCTTCTGGCATAGGCGGTTCAGCTGGTACTGGAAGAGGAGGACTTTATTCAAGAAGGTATTCCCCAATAGGACAAGGTTTTGAAATTTTAACAGACGGAACTCCGGGACTTATTACGTATAGCAATAGTCATAGAGTATTTCAAAGAGAAGGTGCTAACTCTATTTTTAAAAGACCTGAAGCTCCTGAAAACAAGATAGATAAAAACACGAACAATCCTGGAGATGAATCTAGTACTTGGGCCGAAGCAGACCCACGCTCTCCTTATTTACGCATAAATGTGGTAATGCACGAAAGTTATGCTCGTCAATTAGTTTTAGGTTTAGATGATAGAACAACAGATAACATGGACTATGGTTGGGATGCACCAAGCCCTATGGATGCTAAAAGTGGGGAAGCATATTTTCTTATTGGTGATGATTCTAATAGAAAACCCTTCGTAATTCAGTTTGTACCGTATGGAAAAGAAAAAATGATTCCAATTGGTTTTAAATTAACTAAACAAACTAAATTTTTTGTAGAAACTGTAGAAGAAGTAAAAATGCATAACAAAAAAGCTTATATTTTTGATAGTGCAGATAACACCTACCAAGAATTTACAAACGGTAAGTCTGCAACCTATAACTTAGATGCAGGAACATATGATGACCGCTTTTTTGTGGTCTTTAAAGGTAAAAATGAACTTAGCAATTACGCAAAAGAAACACAAGGAAGAGTTGAAGAAAACGTAGACTTCTTTCAAAATAATAACTTAGGTGTTCTTGAAGTTCAAAATCCTGAAGGATACAATATTAAACAAGCTCTTATTTTTGATATGACTGGAAAATTGGTCTATGAAAAACAAAACATTGGTGCAGAGACGCACTTCTCATTCCCTACATCAAACCTAAGTGATGGTGTTTATATTGTTAAGTTAAAAACAACTGACAATATAGATATTAGTCATAAAACTTCGGTTTACAACAGGAAATAAACTATATGGCATTAAAAGGCATTGAAGACTATATGTTGCAATGCACTAGCAAGCAACTTTTTGGAATAGAATGTTTAGGCTGTGGTACACAACGTGCCACAGTCTTGTTTTTTAGAGGTGAGTTTGCTGCGGCCTTTCACATGTATCCAGCAATTTACACCCTTATCGTGCTACTTCTTTTTGTAGTATTTAACCTCTTCGTAAAATTTAAACACGATTTTAAAATTAAAGTGGGTCTGTTACTATTAAACGTAGCAATTATTGTGATTAGTTATTTTGTAAAAATGCGTCCTTTTTTTTAAAGTATTATTGACTATTCGCCGCTTTCAATTATTTACCTTATTTTTAAAGCATAGTAACCAACTAATGTAAACACTCATGGAAAAACAAAAATTACCTAATTCAACCCTAATTTTAGTATTTGGTATCTTATCGATAGTAACGTGCTGTTGCTATGGAGTATTAGGACTTATCTTTGGTGTCATTGCTATTGTAATGGCCAAAAAAGCAACCGCTTTATATTTGGAAAACCCAGAAATCTATTCTGGTTTTCAGAATGTAAAAACTGGTAAAATACTAGCTATAATTGGTATTGTATTAAGCGCTATTTATTTATTAATAAACATTTATTTCTATGCAACCATTGGTATGGATGGTATACAAGAAATGCAAGAAGAAATGATGCGTGAGTACGGAATGTAATATTCAAATAATTAAAAACAATAAACCCCGGTCTTTAAATAGCCGGGGTTTTTGTTTAAGCAAAATATGCTATATCTTATTTCTCAAATTCTTTTAGTGTTTTAGTAATAATAGAAACACAATCTAGTAATTGCTCTTCATTCATTACCAATGGTGGAGCAAATCGGATGATGTTCCCATGTGTTGGTTTTGCCAACAAACCATTATCACGTAATTTTAAGCACATATTCCAAGCGGTCTCGCTGTCTTCAGAATCGTTAATAACAATTGCGTTTAACAACCCTTTACCACGAACTAGTTTAACAATCGAACTAGTCTCGATGTACTTATTTAATTCACTTCTAAAAAGCTGACCAAGTTTCTCAGCATTTTCGGCTAAGTTTTCATCTTTTACAACATCTAAAGCTGCCATAGCAACTGCTGCTGCAACTGGATTACCACCAAAAGTAGAACCGTGATTTCCAGGACGAATAACGTTCATCACTTCATCATCGGCTAATACTGCGGAAACTGGATACGCTCCACCACTCAACGCTTTACCTAAAATTAAAATATCAGGTTTTACATTTTCGTGATCCACTGCTAATAATTTTCCAGTACGTGCAATTCCGGTCTGTACTTCATCGGCGATAAACAAAACATTATTTGCTTCACAGATAGTTCTAGCCTCTTTTAAATAACCTTCAGAAGGCACATAAACTCCTGCTTCACCTTGTATAGGCTCTACCAAGAATCCTGCAACGTTTTTATTGTTTTCAATGGTCTTTTTTAAAGCATCTAAGTTATCGTATTCAATTTTTGTGAATCCTTGTGTGTATGGACCAAAGTTGTTACGAGCTACTTCGTCATTTGAAAAAGAAATAATAGTAGTCGTTCTTCCGTGAAAGTTATTGGTACAAACAACGATTTCAGCTTCATTTTCTGAAATTCCCTTTTCCTCATATGCCCATTTTCTACAGATTTTTAAAGCCGTTTCTACTGCTTCAGCACCTGTATTCATAGGCAACAACTTATCAAAGTTGAAATATTCCGAAGCATATTTTTCATACTTTCCTAACATATCGTTATGAAAAGCACGTGAGGTTAAAGTTAATGTTTTAGCCTGTTTGTCCATTGCCTCAACAATTTTAGGGTGACAATGCCCTTGATTTACGGCACTATAAGCAGAAAGGAAATCGTAGTATTTTTTTCCTTCTACATCCCAAACATAGACTCCTTCTCCCCTGTTCAATACAACAGGTAATGGATGGTAATTATGAGCTCCATACTTGTTTTCTAAATCAATCGCATCTTGCGTAGCTTTTTTTTCTAAAACTGCCATTTTCTTTAATTATTTATCGTGTAACTACATTGATTCCTGCTTTGCGGAGAGAAATCATCCATAAAGGCGCAAGTTACTAAATATTCTATGTTTTTTGAAGCTACAAGTTGTTATAAAAAAGTTATAAATAGTACTTTTGCTGTCTATGGCAAGACGCAATAAACGTAAAGTATTTGAAGATCTAGAAGTGATTGATGCCGGAGCAAAAGGTAAAGCAGTCGCAAAAGCACCTGATGGACGGGTTATTTTTATAAACAACGCCATTCCTGGCGATGTAGCTACAATTGAAACCTATAAAAAACGTAAATCCTATTATGAAGGGAATGCGGTAGCTTTTTCAACCTATTCTGATAAACGAGTAGAGCCTGTGTGCCAACATTTTGATACCTGTGGCGGGTGCAAATGGCAAAATATGGGCTATGAACATCAATTATACTTCAAACAAAAGGAAGTTGTTAATAACTTACAAAGGCTAGGGAAAATTGATTTGCCCGAAGTTACCCCTATTTTAGGTTCAGAAGACATTTATTTTTACCGAAATAAAATGGAATTTTCCTTTAGCGATAGTAAATGGCTTACAACAGAGCAAATTGAAAGCGGTGAAGTAATTGAAAACCGAAACGCCTTAGGGTTTCATAAACCCGGAATGTGGGATAAAATCATCGATATAAAAAAATGTCATTTACAACGCGACCCTAGTAATGCGATCCGAAATTTTGTAAAAGAGAAAGCACAGGAATTAAACTTGTCCTTTTTCAACCCAAGAAAACAAGAAGGGTTTTTACGCACGTTAATGCTTCGTACCACTACTACTGGTGATGTGATGGTGTTGGTTCAGTTTTACTTTGAAGATGAAGCAAATCGTGAAAAGCTTTTAGACTCTATAACTGCTGAGTTTCCTGAAATCACTTCACTTCAATACGTGGTTAATAGTAAAGGAAATGATACTATTTACGATCAAGACGTAATCTGTTACCACGGAAAAGATCATATAACTGAAGAAATGGAAGGACTGCAGTTTAAAATAAACGCAAAGTCTTTTTATCAAACCAATTCGGAACAAGCCTACGAACTGTACAAAATAACCCGTGATTTTGCCGGTTTAAAAGGTGATGAATTAGTGTACGACCTTTATACTGGAACGGGAACCATCGCTCAGTTTGTTGCTAAAAAGGCTGGAAAAGTAATTGGTGTAGAAGCCGTTCCAGATGCTATTGAAGCTGCTAAAGAAAATGCACAATTAAACAATATAGAAAACGTTGAATTCTACGTAGGTGATATGAAAAAGGTGTTCAACGAAACCTTTATCAACACACATGGAAAACCAGATGTGGTAATTACCGATCCACCGCGTGATGGCATGCATACCGATGTAGTTATGCAGCTTTTAAAGTTATCACCAGAGAAAATTGTGTATGTAAGTTGTAATAGTGCTACACAAGCTAGAGATTTGGCTTTATTAGACGAACGCTATAAAGTAACAAAAGTGCAACCGGTAGACATGTTTCCGCAAACACATCACGTGGAAAATGTTGTACTTTTGGAAAAACGATAACCTTCTTCGGAAGAATTTCGAAAAAATGAATATGATAAAAAAAATCTGCTTCGCTTTCCTCATCTTGCTGGTCTTTCATGGCTGTACGCGTGATGATATTTGTCCGGAAACTACCCAAACCACTCCTCTACTTATCGTTACTTTTAAAAATGCAGCAATTCCTACGGAAGCAAAAGCAGCCAATGCATTAACTATTGAAACAACCTTAGAGGACAGCCAAATAGTACTTGATAACGAAACAACTGATTCTATCGCCATCCCCTTAAATACTGGAGCCGATTTAACTCGGTACCGATTTACCATTAACACTGATAGTGTTCCCTCGCTTCCAAATTCCGATTTTGTGGAATTTTCTTATGGACGAGAAGATATTTATGTAAATCGCGCTTGTTCTTTTAAAACAATATATAACAATTTACAAGCTAGTTTTGAAGATGATGGAGCTAATAATTGGATTTTTCAAATTAATGTAAACAATAATACAGTAGAAAATGAAAACGACACACATATTACTATTTTACATTAGTGTTTTTTGTGTGTCATTTTCAACTTTGGCACAAGAAGACATTGAAAAAGAAGAGGCTGTTCTCGACTCTACAGTTACGAATAACAAATATGGTATTCGGGTAGGTACAGATTTGTCTAAGTTTGCCCGAACTGCTTTTGAAAAAGGCTATTCAGGCTTTGAATTGATGGGAGATTTTAGGGTGACCGAAAAATTTTATGCAGCAGCAGAAATAGGAAATGAAAAAAAAGAACGGTTTGAAGATAATTTAAACTCCATAACCACCGGAAGCTACGCTAAATTAGGTTTTGATTATAACGCCTACAACAACTGGATAGGAATGGAAAATGCTATTTTCGCTGGGTTACGCTACGGTTTTTCTACTTTTAAACAAGAATTACTATCGTATCAAGTTTATACTACCAATCAAGATTTTCCGCAGACTTTTAAAGAGAACCCCGTTGAATATAAAGGATTAACAGGTCATTGGCTAGAATTGATTGTTGGGATTAAAACTGAAATCTTAAACAATCTATACCTTTCAGTAAATCTGCAGTTAAAGCGTAAATTAGGAGAAGACGAGCCTGATAATTTTGGCAACCTTTACATCCCTGGCTTTAATAGAACCTATGACTTTAGTGAATTTGGTGTAGGCTACGGTTACACTATTTCATATTTAATTCCAATTTTTAAGAAGTAAAAAATGTGTTGAAATAAAGTTTTGCTTTATTGCTAAAACTTAATATCGCCAATGCCGCTCTTTGTTGAGTTCTTCTTCTTTTTCAATTTCTTTTTCCGGGATAACCTTTAAAAAGGAAGGATGTTGTTCAATAGCATATTCCAACTTTTCAACAATTTCTTGTACCGTGTCGTTTTCGTAATCTATATCCAACGGTTCTTTAATTTCCATAGATTGTAGAATACCTCGTTTTTTAATACGGATTCCTTTTTTATCAAAAGAACGTCTAAAACCATCAATAACAATAGGAACAACAATAGGTTTGTTCTTCTTAATAATGTGCGCTGTTCCACGCCGTATAGGCTTCCACGGTTTTGTAGTACCCTGTGGGAATGTAATTACCCACCCATCATTCAATGCCGTAGTAATGCTACTTACATCGCTCATTTTTACTTGACGGTTCACTTCTTCACCTTTAGCTCGCCAAGTACGCTCAATACTCACAGAACCTGCGTATGCCAGTATTTTTGGCAACAATCCAGATTTCATAGTTTCCTTGGCAGCTACAAAATAAATATTCATTTTAGGATTCCAGAGATACCCTATGTTTTCAATAGTATCTACTCTCCCACTCAAACTGGCGTTAAAGACATGGAACATAGCAACCACATCGGCAAAGTACGTTTGGTGGTTAGATACAAACAGCACATTTGTATCGGGTAAGTTTTTAATAATCTCACTACCTTCTATCTGTAAGGTGTTAAACCCTTTAAAACGCCTATGTGTTGCAGCACCCAGAATACGGATGAGCCATTTTTTTAAGAATAATATATGTCCGAAAGGATTTTTTTTAAAAAGCCCCATAAAAAGATCTCCATTTTTTTAACCCTTAAAATTTGGGTCGAAATGCAAAGATACTAAATTTAACGGCTTATAGCGCCTGTTTTAGCAGTTCACGTACCTCACTCAACATCATAGCAGTAGCGCCCCAAACTACATGTCCGTTAAGTAAAAAGGCCGGTACGTCAATATTAGTTGCATATGAAGTGGTTATTTTTTTGGTCACAAGGGTTTTATCATCCATAAATAGTGATAACGGTACTTCAATTAATGCTTCAACTTCATCATCTTGCGGGATAAAAGTGGGCGTAGTATTAGTTAAACCAAGAAAAGGCTGTACAAAAAAATTACTGGGTGGAATGTAAATTTCGGTTAGTTCTTTCAATACAGTTACTACATTTCGTGATACGCCTACCTCTTCTTCAGTTTCTCGCAGTGCAGCTTCCATAAGCGAATCGTCTTCTGGTTCTATCTTTCCTCCAGGAAACCCAACTTGTGCAGAATGCACTCCTTTGTAGGTTCTACGTAAAATAAGGATGATATGTGTTTCATTAGTTTCTGAAGGGTAAAACAATGCCATTACACCTGCTTTGCGCGCGTTCTGTTTTAACCTAGCTTGTTCTTTTAATTCTTTTAGGCGTTCTACAGGTGCCATTTTAAATTGGATTGCTTCGCCGGGCAGCTCCATTTTTTTTACCTTTACAATCCTTTCTTCAAATGATGAAAAATCCATTATGAAATACTTAAGTTACCTTTTATTGACCGCTGTTCTGCTTCTAACAAGCTGTGAAGATAAGAAAAACGCTTCCGAAGTAAAAACAGAAACTACCGCAGAAAGCAAAACAACTTCAGAAAAAAAATCAACTTCCACAAAAGACACAACAACTCTTGATACTTCTGAAAATGAAGAAAAGGAAGAAACTATTGGTGCTGGATATCCAAAAATAACGCAAGAAAACCTTTCTGAATTTTTAACAAAGTACGGAAAGGAAAATCCAGAAACTAAAGTAAAAATAGCTACACGACTAGGCGATATTGTTATCGACCTTTATGAAGACACTCCGCTACACCGAGCTAATTTTATCTATTTAGTGAAACAAGGATATTTTAATGAAACGTTTTTTCACCGTATTGTGCCAAACTTTATTATTCAAGGCGGTAACAGCGACTTACCTTCTACAAACGAAAAGAGGTTTAAATTGGGTGACGATTACCTAATACCTGCTGAAATTAACGGCCGAAATCATTTTAAGGGCTCAGTAAGCGGTGCGAAAGAATATCGTGAAAATCCTGATAAAAAATCAGCTCCATTTGAGTTTTTCATTTTCTTAGGCCCTCAAACTTCCACTGGTCATTTAAACGGTAACTACACAGTATTTGGGCGAGTAACACAAGGAATGAATGTGGTCGAAAAAATTGCAGCGTTGCCTTCAGATGAAGGTGATTGGCCGTTACAAAACGTTTATATCGAAGCCGAGGTCTTATAGTCTTATAGCCTAATATTCTCTTCTTCTTTATAAATTGTAGGAAATGATAGATTAAAAGTAACTGCCAATAAGCGAATTACAATAACGATAGCACCAGATATTACAACAACCCAATCTACTAGCAATGGCGTTTTTAACAATAAAAAATACGCTATACCACCTAAAATACAAGCTGTTGCATATATTTCTTTTCTGAAGATAATAGGAATTTCATTACATAAAATATCACGAAGTACTCCACCAAAACAAGCAGACATTGTTCCCAAAGCGACACAGATTAACGGTGGTAATCCTACTGAAATCCCTTTTTCAACTCCTACAACGGTATAAAGCGCAATCCCAATAGTATCAAACAAAAACAGCGAACGACGTACGTAGCTCAATTTCTTCCGAAGTATTACCGCAACAACCGCCGAACCAATTATAACATACAAATAAGTTAAATTACGCATCCAAGCAATGTTAGCATCGATTAATACGTCACGAAGCGTACCACCACCAACAGCCGTAACAAACCCAATGATAAGAATACCAAAAGGGTCCAACTTTTTTCTCATAGCTGTCAACACCCCAGAAATGGTAAAGGCTACCGTACCTAAAATATCAATTACAAATGTGAGTGTCATAGTTGCTGGGTATAGTAGTTATAATCTTTTATTACAGTATCAATAAAGGTAAGCGGTGTTGTTTCATATTGAACTTCCATCACTTTTGAAACCCGTTTTGAAAGTTTTAAAATAACATTGTGGTTCCCATTGTATTTAGCTTGCTGAAACATGTTTTTAATGGTTTGCATTTCAGCATCGGTAAATATAGTTACTTGTGGATACACAGGGTTGTAATTATCAGGTAAATCCGTCAATATAGTTTGTGCAAACGAAACAGTTTTCTTTTCTGAAATCACCGTTGTGGCAGCAGCTAAATCCCCCAAGCGTTGTCCCCTTCCATTAAATAGAATAACCACCAAAGCCACAGCACCACTTAAAATAGTGATATCAATTACTCGCAATAGCCATCGTATTAAATAGTTTGAGAAGGCAGGTTTAGAACCGTCAACTTTTACTACACGTATTTTCATCACAGCTTTTCCGGGACTTTGTCCGTTCCAAAATTGTTCCCACAGCAAATGATATAATAACAAAGGCAGCATAATTGTCATTCCCAACAAAAACGAATCTGAAAAAAAATCAAGTGAACTGAACAAAATAGAAGCCAGCAAGATATATATAAACATGATTCCCGAATCGATTAAAAATGCCAATATGCGATCGCCTACTCCGGCAACATTCTGCACAATATTTACATTTTGCGCTGTTTCTATTTGAAATTTATCCATGAAAACTGTTTCTTTGAAAGAAAATACACAACCCCATGCGCGAGGCCGCATTTGCAAAGCAAAATAAAGACAAATGGTTAAAATTTGAAAGCGTTCTTCGGAATAATATTCAAATTAATCCTGACGAGCTAAGTGCTTTGTACGTAGAAGTTACCGATCACCTTAGCTACGCTCAGACATTCTACCCTAATAGTAATACGGCGCAGTACCTCAATAACCTATCGGTATTAGCACATCAAAAAATATATAAAACCAAACGAGAGTCACGAAAACGCTTTATTACGTTCTATACTAAAGAGTTTCCGCTGTTTTTTGCACAACACCATAAACAGTTATTAATCGCATTTATAACGTTTGCACTTTTTGCAGTGGTTGGGGCTTATTCAGCAGCAACCGATTCAGACTTTGTACGCCTTATTCTTGGCAATGGATACGTAAATATGACCTTAGAAAATATTGAAAACGGTGATCCTATGGCTGTTTACAAGAAAATGGAATCCACAGATATGTTTCTGGGTATTACCATCAATAACATCCGCGTAGCGTTATTTGCCTTTTCCCTTGGAGTATTTTTGAGCCTTGGCACCTTATTTATCGTAATGCGAAACGCTGTTATGTTAGGTTCGTTTCAATACTTTTTTTACGATCAAGGACTGCTTTGGGAATCAGCCCGCACCATCTGGATTCATGGAACAATTGAAATATCGGTAATCATCATTGCCTCTTGTGCCGGTCTCGTCATGGGCAATGGTATTTTATTTCCTGGAACATATACAAGGTTGCAATCCTTTGCTAAAGGCGCTAAAGATGGACTTAAAATATTAATTAGCACCATTCCCTTCTTTATCATTGCTGGGTTTTTGGAAGGTTTTGTAACCCGACATACCGAAATGCCAGACTGGCTCGCTATTTTAATAATTGGCGGCTCGCTAAGCCTTATCATATTTTATTACGTTATTTACCCCATTAAATTAAAACGAAAACATGAAGAACGATTACGTGAACTTTAAAAAACAGCGCGAGCTGGGAAGTATATTAACCGACACCTTCAAATTTGTCCGTTTGGAAGGAAAAACTTTATTGGGTTTGATATTAAAAATAGCTGGTCCTGCCCTTCTTATCGTTTTACTCGCCTATATCTATTATATGCAAGTAACTATGGGCAGTTTTGATTTACTTGCTGTTGGAGCATCTACGGAGGTTTTTGGGTTAGACATAGTACTTGCATTTTTTTTAATGCTTATTTCGGGAGTAGCTTTTTACGCCTTAATGTACGGTACGGTTTTACAGTACATAAAGTCTTACATAAAAAATGACGGAAACGCCATCAAAGAAGAAGTAACAGCTGGTGTTCGCCAAAGCTTCTGGAGCTTATTAGGAATTAGCTTTTTGGTGGGGTTAATTAGCGGTATTGGTTTTATACTTTGTGTAATACCTGGTATCTACTTTGGTACCATCTTAGCCACAACCTATGCCATTCACGTATTTGAAAACCGAAACACAACCGACTCTATCAGCTACAGTTTTGAGCTTATTAAAGGCGAATGGTGGATTACGTTTGCAACCTACCTCGTTATTCTCATTCTATATTACATGATCACCATTATTTTTAGCCTGCCAGGCATTATTTATTCATTTATAAACATTTTTACTATTAGCCAGGAAGCAACCGCTAATCCAGCCGATATGTTTGATTGGATCTATGTTGCTCTCAACGTTTTAGGAATGATTGGTCAATATCTGTTATATGCCTTGATTATCATCAGCACCGCTTTGGTTTATTTTAACCTAAATGAACGCAAAAACTTTACTGGAGCTATGGAAACCATTGAAACCCTTGGTAAACGCGACGATTTTAATGCATAAATTTCTTTTTATATTCTTCTTTTTGTTTTGTTTTGCTGAAGGATTTCCGCAGGACAGCACAACTGTGGAAAAACAAGAAATAATCCGCTATGATACCAAAAGCGATGTTTCCCCTTTACAAGTTGATGAAGAAACCATTGAAGGATATAAGAACAATCCCGCTTTTGATTATTCTGAAAAAGACGATGAAGAAAATTGGTGGCAACAATTTAAAAACTGGTTAGGCAACATTTGGAATAGCTTTTGGAATTGGCTCTTAGGCGACTTGCAATACAATTCTTTTTTCGCTTTTCTAATTAAAATCCTGCCCTATCTAATTATTGGTGGTATTGTAGCGTTTGTAGTCTGGCTGTTCTTTAAACTGAATCCAGGTGCGAGTTTCCTTAAAGGCAAAGAAAAACCTGACGTGTTTTTTTCTGAAGAAGAAGAAATTATCCGATCCAAAAACATTCGAGAACTCATTGAAAAAGCATTGCAAAGTAAAGAATACCGTTTGGCTGTCCGCTATTATTATCTATTGATTTTAAAAAAATTGACCGATGCCGAATTAATAGACTATGAATTTGATAAAACCAACACCGATTATATTGCTGAAATAACTTCAGATACAATTATTTTACCATTTAAAAAAGCTACGAACCTGTATGATTATATCTGGTACGGGAATTTTACTGTAACTGAAACTGATTACCAAAAAGCACAAAGAACCTTTCAGGAACTAGAACAACAAATACCCAACACCCATGACTAAACTTCAAAAAATATTTTTGGGTGTCTTCCTGCTGCTGCTGGCCGGAATGGTATATATGGAAGCTACCAAACCCCCACCAGTAAGCTGGTTTCCTAGTTATAACAACCAAGACGAAATTCCACTCGGCACCGTTGTATTGTATGATGTATTGGAACAAAATTTCAACGAAAACCTGACTGAAATAGACCGTCCACCTTACGAAGTTCTGCAGGACACTACCTTACAAGGCACCTACCTATTTATAAATAATTCCATTGGTTTTGATGAAGCCGAGCTGGATAAACTATACCAATGGACAGAAAAAGGCAACACAGTTTTTATTAGTGCCAATTCGATGGGTAATACCCTTTTGGATACTTTACAAGTAGAAACCCAGACCAATTATTTGACAAGTAATATCAAGTCTGAGCCGCTTTTAAACTTGACCCACAAAAAATTAGCTACTCAAAAACCGTATCATATTAAACGGAATTTTACTATAAAAACCTTCAGTAAAATCGATACGCTCAATCAAACGGTTTTAGGTTTTTCCGAAGTATTTAATGATCAAAAAAACATACAGGATTCGCTGCCTAATTTTATAAAAGCCCCAGTTGGCAAAGGTTCTTTTTACCTGCATTTACAACCGGAAGCATTTTCCAATTATTTTCTGTTGACTGAAAACTACGCAACCTACACAAAAAATGCACTGTCTTATCTTCCTAAAGACCAACAATTGTTATGGGATAAAGAGTACAAAACGGGAAAGCACATAAACGTTTCACCCTTGCATATTTTATTGGGTAATAAATACCTAAAATGGGCCTATTACACGGTGCTCATTGGAGTTTTGTTGTTTGTCCTTTTTGAAGGCAAACGCAAACAGCGCCACATCCCGATTGTGGAACCGCCAAAAAATAGAACCTACGAATATACCCGTACCATTTCGGGCATGTACTTGGACAAAAAAGATTATCACAGCGTAGCCAAAAAACAAATCGTTCTCTTTTTTGAATACATCCGCATCCAGCTAAGAACACCTACCGAACAACAAAACAGCCGCTTTTTTACAGCTGTAGCTGGTAAAACAGGTAATACGATTGAAGACACTAAAAAACTGTTTACTTTTATCGATAAAGTGAACAACCAGCACGATACTAGCAAAGAAGAGTTACAAAAACTATATAACGACATACAAGTATTTAAAACCAAAGCAAATGGAAAACCCTGAAAACAATAACGACGAACTTCATTTTAATAATAGAATTCCGTTACAGGAACTTCAAGAAGCCGTTGAAAGTATAAAACAACAACTTGGTAAAATAATAATTGGTCAACAGGATTTCGTAGAATTGCTTATCGTAAGCCTACTGGCAAATGGCCATGTACTTATTGAAGGCGTGCCCGGAATTGCCAAAACTATCACAGCAAAACTGTTCGCCAAAACGTTGAAAACTGATTTTAGTCGTATTCAATTTACACCAGACCTCATGCCGAGCGATGTACTGGGAACTTCGGTTTTAAATATGAAATCGTCAGAATTTGAGTTTAAAAAAGGGCCCGTTTTTTCAAACATTGTATTAATTGACGAAATAAACCGTGCGCCAGCTAAAACCCAAGCGGCGTTATTTGAAGTAATGGAAGAACGTCAAATAACAATGGACGGCACGCGATACGTTATGGATTATCCCTTTATGGTACTCGCCACCCAAAATCCTGTAGAACAAGAAGGCACCTATGCTTTACCCGAGGCACAATTAGATCGCTTTCTTTTTAAAATAAAAGTGGGCTATCCAACACTGGAAGACGAAGTGACTATTTTAAAAACCCATCACGATAGAAAACTGGCAGTACCCCAAGATCAGATTGAAGGTGTGTTGACACCTGAAGCTCTAAAAACTTTTAGAAGTCAAGTACAGGATATTTTAATTGAAGACAAAATTTTCACCTACATCGCACAAATTGTCGATAAAACCCGAAACCACCCACATTTATATTTAGGTGGCTCACCTCGGGCTTCGTTGGCCATCATGAACGCTTCCAAAGCATTTGCTGCCATCAACGGCCGTGATTTTGTAACCCCTGAGGATGCAAAACGTGCTTTAGCACCCGTGCTTCGCCATCGAGTTATTGTGTCGCCAGAGCGTGAAATGGAAGGCATGACACCCGAAACAGTGATTGATATGATTGCCCAATCCATAGAAATACCTAGATAACGTGATTAAATTTATAAAATCCTTATACCTCACGCCACGTTTCTTTTACGTGTTGGCAAGCCTTTCGGTGTTGTTTTTGGCATCGTATTGGTTTACAGAAGTGTATGGTATTATTTGGATTTTAGTATTAGCATTCTTGGTCTTCATTCTGTTTGAAATATCCATGCTGTACAGCAAAAACGGATTGAAAGGGGAACGAATTTTACCCGATAAATTTTCAAATAGTGATGTGAACGATGTGCAAGTTCAGCTTAAAAACAACTATAAATTTACCATTGAAGTCGCTCTGGTAGATGAATTGCCTATTCAGTTTCAAAAACGAGATTTTTTCAGAAAAACTATACTGCCGGGAAAAAACAGAAATACTCTGCAATACCAAGTACGACCGGTGGAACGGGGTGAATATAGCTTCGGGAATTTAAATTGTTATGCAACTTCGGTCATTGGGCTTATAAGACGACGCTATACCTTTAACAATGAACAAATGGTGAAAGTGTATCCGTCTTTCATTCAAATGAAAAAATACGACTTTCTGGCTATTGATAATCGATTACGGCAAATTGGTTTAAAGAAAATACGTCGTATTGGTCACACCATGGAGTTTGAACAAATAAAAGAATACGTGGTGGGCGATGATGTTCGTACCGTAAACTGGAAAGCGACTGCAAAACACGGTCACTTAATGGTGAATCAGTATCAGGACGAAAAAATGCAGCCTATCTATTCGATTATTGATACCAGCCGGGTAATGAAGATGCCGTTTAACGAATTGAAACTACTCGATTACGCCATAAACAGCTCGTTAGCTTTCAGCAATATCGCATTAAAAAAAGGCGACAAAGTGGGAGTGGTGGATTTTTCGAACAAATTAGGAGCTTTTTTACCTGCAAATGCCAAGAAAACATATTTAAAGACCTTGTTGGAAACTCTTTATAATGTAGACACCAAATTTAAAGATTCCGATTTTGGAATTTTACAAGCCTTGGTACGGAGAAAGATCACCCAGCGCAGTTTGTTGTTGCTATACACAAATTTTGAGCACATTTCATCTTTAAAACGACAGCTTCCCTATTTGCAAGCCATCGCAAAAAAGCACGTGTTGGTAGTCATCTTTTTTGAAAATACTGAACTGAAATCGTTGAGCGATACAGATGCTGAAACCATCCCCGAAATTGTAGACAAAACCATAGCACAACAATTTCAGTATGACAAGAAGTTGATGGTTCGTGAATTACAACAACGCGGCATACAAACCGTCCTAACTGACCCAGAGGATTTAACAGTAAACACCATCAATAAGTATTTGGAAATTAAGGCTAAAGGGCTTTTGTAACAATTCAGTCACTACATTATACAGTTGGGTAGATTACTTTATTCTGAAACAAGGAAACACCCCATCTTTGTTGTAAGAAAACAATAACCACCTAAATACTGTATTATGAAAACAATCATTGTAACATTAAGCTTAGCTTTTACTTCGCTATTTTTAAATGCTCAAACGGAAGTAGAAACAACTTCAGAAACTCAAACCATTACCGTAACCGTTCCTGTTCAAAGCGAAGAAGGAAACGTCGTTTTTGGTCTCTATGACGAAACTTCTTTTATGAAACAACCACTTGTGGGATTAGAAGGGGAAATCAAGGATGGAAAAGCATCCGTAACCTTTGAAGATGTAAAACCGGGAACCTACGCCATCTTATTGTTTCACGACAAAAATGGAAACAAACAAATGGATTTTGAAGCCAACGGTATGCCAACTGAACCGTATGGAGCAAGTAATAACGTAATGAGCATGGGACCTCCACTATGGAGCGACACCAAGTTTAAAGTGACCAACGAACCTGTTGACCTTGAGGTTAGAATGTAACATTCGTATTATTAAAAATGTACTAAAGCGCAATGATAAATAACTTCATTGCGCTTTTTGTATAAGAAAAAACATAAAAAATAAAATTTTAATAGATTTTATCAATAACATCGTATCTTTGCAATAAAGATAAAAGCTATGACCATTACCCAACTAAAATATGTTCTTGCTGTTGCTGAACACCAAAATTTTACCAAAGCAGCACAGAAAACGTTTGTGACTCAACCTACTTTGAGTATGCAGATACAAAAGCTGGAAGAAGAGCTTGACATTCTAATTTTTGATCGTAGCAAAAAACCTATTGAATTGACAGCTGTGGGTCAAAAAATTGTTACTCAAGCCCGTAATATTGTTAATGAGTCTGAACGTATGCAAGACGTAGTAGACCAAGAAAAAGGATTTATTGGAGGTGAGTTTAAGTTAGGTATCATCCCTACCATCACGCCTACGCTACTACCTATGTTTTTAAAAGCGTTTACTAGTAAATACCCTAAAGTTCAGCTTAAAATTGAAGAACTTACGACTCCTGAAATTATTGCAAAACTTCAAGATGGTCATATAGATGCCGCAATTGCTGCAACACCATTGCATATAGAACGAATAAAAGAACGTGCTTTATATTATGAGCCTTTTGTAGGATATATCCCTTCTAATCATAGGCTATCTAAAAAAGAAAAAATAGACAGTACCGATTTAGAACTAGACGATATTCTGTTATTGGAAGATGGACATTGCTTTCGGGATGGAGTAATAAACCTCTGTAAATCGTCAAAACTTAGTGGTAATGACAAGTTTCAATTAGAAAGTGGCAGTTTTGAAACGTTGATAAAGCTTTCAAATGAAGGATTGGGAATGACACTCCTTCCCTATCTACATACCCTAGATGTTTCAGAAAAACAACAACAAAACCTTCGTTATTTTAATGAGCCGTCACCAGCAAGAGAAGTAAGTTTAATTTACAGTAAAAGTGAATTAAAACTGCAAATAATCGAGGCATTACACGACGTTATTTCAGGTGTTGTAAGAGGTGCAATAGCTTTTCAAGATGTGAAAATTATTGATCCTTTAAAAAAATAAAAAAGTCCGGTATTACTACCGGACTTTCTTTATGGGTTTAATAAAATTAGACATTGATTTAATTCGGGATTCTGTTTAATAAGAGCATCTACCCAAGCTTTAAGTTCCTCAATTTCATAAGGAAGCAGCCTGTCCATCGCCTTCTTCAACTCTTTACAGAACAAATTCACATCAAAACTCACCTTTGAAAGCACAGCTTTGGTGTAATCAAACATTGCTCTAGCCATCGTTTAACTAAATTTAAAATAGGTTAAGTAGAAGTGTATCTATATGCAGAGGGTTTAATTGGTTAGTTTGTTTAAATATAACAAAAATATTTCAAAAATATTTCTTTTGTTGATAACTAAAGAATGTTAAAATCGGTTATCCCCATCTAATAGGCTTCCAAGTCCGCCAAGCACACTGCCTTCGCCTTTATCTTTACCACCACCTTTTGGAGCAGCTGCCCAAACTCGGTTTGCCAATCGGCTAAAAGGTAAGGATTGTATATAGACGGTTCCAGGACCAGTTAAGGTTGCAAAAAACAATCCTTCTCCACCGAATATGGTATTTTTTATACCACCTACAAATTCAATATCATAATCTACCGTTTGGTCAAAACCAATAATACAACCTGTATCCACTTTTAGCTTTTCACCTGGTGCTAATTCTTTTACGGCTGTTGTTCCACCAGCGTGGACAAAAGCTTTTCCAAAGCCTTCTAGTTTTTGCATTATAAAGCCTTCACCTCCAAAAAAACCACGACCTAACTTCTTGGAAAATTCAATACCAATAGAAACGCCTTTTGCCGCACAGAGAAAAGCATCTTTTTGACAAATAAATTTTCCGTTGAATTTTTCAAGATCAATAGCAATTATTTTTCCAGGGTACGGAGAAGCGAAACTTACTCGTTTTTTCCCAGGAACGGTATTGTAAAAGGCGGTCATAAACAGACTTTCACCTGTCAATAGACGTTTTCCGGCTCCGAAAACTTTTCCTAATAATCCTTTGTCATTTTTTGATCCATCTCCAAAAATGGTTTCCATTTTAATGCCGTTATCCATCATCATAAAGCTACCGGCTTCGGCAACAACGCCTTCGTTGGGATCTAGTTCAATTTCCACATACTGCATTTCTTCGCCGTAAATGGTATAATCGATTTCGTGTGCTTTCATTCTGCTAGGGTGTTTTCTATTAGTTGTATAAAAATAAAATATGTTACAAATGGAAGTAGCTAAAAGCTTTCAAAAATTATTATTCACAGAGATTATTATTCTGAAAATCTTTTTCTTCCTCTTCCATAAATTGTTTTATTTTTCGCTCTTCCCAATCTCTAAAAGGCATCAATTTTGGCTTAAAAACATAGAGCCAGTTGATAACAATTACTATTCCCCAGAAAAATGGAGTCGTAAAGTAAGACCAATTTGGAAAATGAATAGGTACGAAAGTGTCTTTAAATACACCAAGCACTGCTAGAAGCATTATTCTATTGATTGTAAGGTAAATACTTAGGTGGATATAAAAACCCTTTATATCTTCTACTCTTTTTTTTAGCGCGTGCGTATTTTGTTTTGTCTTCGGGTTCCATGCTACTATTGTTTAAGTTTTTCTTCAGCCTCCATAAACTGCTTGATCTTTTTTTCTTCCCAATTTTTGAAAAATGAAATTTTAAACGCTTTAAACTTATCTCCTTTAAAGACTTTTAGTCCGTGGAAAATCAATACGATGGTCCATACTATTGAAAAGAATAAAAAATTTGCGTCTATCCAATTTTTGAATCCTTGATTTTCAATAGTTTCATAAAAGCCTCTAATTACAAAAAGCCAAATTAAAATAGAGGCGATATTAATGAGTAGATAAACAATAATGTGATTGTAAAATACTTTGATGGTATCTACTTTTTTCTGAGCACGATGATATGCGGTTTCGGTATAGTTTTTCATAATTAAACTTATTTCCAAAGGTCTTTACTGTTTTTTTCATCTTCTTCCATGAACTGTTTCATTTTACGTTCTTCCCAGTCTCTTCCTAAAAAGGAATTAAACTTAAAAGCTTTTGCAGCTTGAAACACAATGCCTATTCCCCACCCCAATGCGGCCCATAAAAACCAAGGGTAGCGTAATTCGTTGGTATAATAATTAAGCCCAGCAAGAAAAAGGATAAATACTATGTAGAAGAATAAACTGGTATAGAATTTTTTTATATTTTCCATACGTTCTTTAGCACGCAAGTACTTGTTATCTCTTTCTGTATCTCTATCGGTATTCATAATGCGTTGTATTTTATTTTTAATAAAGGTATTTCAATCGGTTTCATTTTTAAAAGAAAGGTTACTGGATTGTAACATATCCCGACTGAATTGTCATCTATTAATCGTCTTCTTCCATCAACTCCTTAATTTTTTGTTTTTCCCAGTCTTTTCCGAAGAAAGGATTATAATTAAACGTTTCTGCAGCGTGGGCCAGAACACCCATACCCCACCCGGCTATTGGGAAAATAGCCCAAGGGAAACCCGCTCCCGATTTATAATTGACCCAAATAAATACCGGTATAAAAATTATGTACATCCCCAAGTTTCCATAAAAACCTTTCAGTTTTTGAACGCGTTCTTTTGCTCTCGCATATTTTTTTTCTGAAATATAAGTTTCTTGTGAGGACACAGTCATCGTCTGTTGTGTTAAAAGTGGTATGGAGATTCTAAATTGTTTTGCATCTTGTTGAATTTCAACAGGTCTATTGGTCAATAAACCGTAGCGTTGCCGAATGTTCTTCAACCCTACTCCACTACTTTCCCTAACAACTTGTTTGGGTTGATAATTATTAGTGATTAATAGGTTGCCTTTATCTTCAGTAATGACAATATGCAACTTTTTTGAAGGGGTAACTTGGTTATGTTTCACTGCATTCTCAAGTAGTAATTGCAGTGATAGTGGTACTACCTTGGCTTCCGGATTGCTTAATTGTGAAGGCACCATAAATACAATGCTTTCTTCAAATCGCATTTTTAGTAATGACATGTACAATTGGGCAAATTTCAGCTCTTCTTCAATCGTTACCAATTGTTTATTTTTCTGTTCTAAAACATATCGGTACACTTTTGAAAGCGATGTTGTAAATCGGGTGGCAGCTTCTGGGTTTTCTTCAATTAAACTAGTCAATACATTCAAGCTATTAAACAAAAAGTGTGGATCTAATTGGTTTTTTAATGCATCGAACTGGGCTGAAGCAGCACCGGCAATTATTTTCTGTTCTTTAACCCTTTTTTCTTGCGTATGCTTATAATAAAAGAAGCCATAAAATATAATCAGTACTACAATAGAAATAATTAATGAAACCTTATAAAAATCAAAGTTTTGTGCTGCTATAAAATCAGGTATTGTATTTCCCTTAATAACCACACTTATTATAAAATGAATTAAAAATAAGGTAGCCATAGTAACAATAATATTCGTTAAAACAGCTTTCCACAATATTTTTCGAGAATACAAAGCGCCTTTAAACTTTTCAAGAAAATACATGATCACATAGGCGTTTGCCATATACAAGGTAACCGAATAGAACTGGTTGTATAAAAACCGACGTAAGAGTTCTGTTCCGGTTTCTATGGTGTTCCCAGTTGCAAATTGTATGAGTCCTAATACTAAAAATATGAGAGAGCCCACAAAAAATGCCTTACCCAATTCTTTAAAAAATCGAATCATTATTGTTTACAGTTTGTTTCAAAAATTTTTTGGGCACGTTCTTCTCCATAGGTGGGGTAGAATTTGCCTTCAGGTTTAAAGGTAGCAAAAAGTTCTATGGCTTTTTGAATGTCCTTGCAGTAGGGTTCTACAGACTGTTTAAAATAGGTTGCGCTGCCTATATCCCATTCGGCTTTACTTAGAATAACGCGTGGGTTATTAGGGGCTAATTGTAAAGCTTTTTGATACAGTTGTTGTACTTTTCCAGAATACTTCATTCCGTATTGCTGTCCATCAAAGGCGATCCAAGCAGTATACCATTGCGCTTCCAATATGAGTATTTCGGGGTTTTCTTTTGAATTAATTTTGGCTTGATTTATAAAATCTTGCGCTTTTTCCAATTGTGCCGTTAGTTTGGTTTTATCTTTTTCGCCGAAGCTATTGATCACATTTATTTGCGCCACATAATAAGGTGGCAACCATTTTTCGGGTTCTGCCTGGGTAATACGCTCAAAAAGATTAGCAGCCTCCCAAGGTTTTTCGGCTTGCCAAAGCTCGAAGGCTTTTTGCATCCCAGTTTCATATTTTGATTGACAGAAACCAATTCCCGAAATAAGCAATACAGTAAGTATAAGTAGTTTTTTCATCTTTTTCTCTTTTAATAGTAATTAATAAGTAGTAAAACCCCGCCTACTAATAAAAATAGGCTTACAAACAGTAGTGCTGTTAGGGTATTTGGTTTTTTGTGTTTTGACAGTAAGACACCTAACATACTCTCTATGTTTTAAGTTAAAGATTAATTTCAAAAGTCTTTGTTTCACTATTATTTATCTCAAACTTGGCGTCCTTCCACTTGGGTGGCCCAAATTTGGCTGGTGCATTGTTTGAAGTGCCATAGTCTTCAGTAGGCATCATTCCCATAAACATATTTAGTTTTTTGTTATCGTCTTCATCATGAAAGCAAGAAACGGCATATACACCATCTGGTACATCCATGAAGGTCACTGTTGCTGTTTGATTTTCAATTTTAGCAGTGCGTGACATAAAATTCTTTTCTAAAAAGGTTTCTTCAGAATCATATAGCCCGACCAAAGCAGTGCCGTTATCGTTATCAAAATCAGTCATAGTTACAGTAACAGTATTCTGCGCTTGCAGAATAAGTGTGGTGAACAAAAGTGTTATGATTGTGATTATCGTTTGCATGTTGTTTTAGTTTTTAATTTATATGTCAAATATCCTTTAAGAAAAGGGTTTTATAAAATTTGATGTACTGAATTGTTTCTTTTTAAGGTTGAACTGTGTTCTTGATATACATAGATTAGTCTAACATCTACAAATTGTCTAACTGATTGTCTTCCCCATCATCACTAATAGTCCAGAAAAAGCCTACAAAGAAAAATTGATCTGTCGCTGGCCGTAATGTCCTTCTTGCAAAGTCACCATTTACAGTTGGTGTATCGGCATATTGATAGCCATTCACATTAGTAAAACCTAATACGTTGTTTACCGAAAAATACAATATCTTTTGTTGCGACAACAAGTACGCCCAGTTTAAACTAATACTGTTATAATCCTTTGTTTTATTCTGTAGAAATCCGCTTTCATTTGGATTGGTATAAGTTCGACCACTTCCGTACTGATAACTAAAGCCCACTTGGCTTTTCCAGTCTTCAATCCAGTATTTACCAACTACCGAAAGATTATGCGTACTAGCAAAATTGGGTGTGGCGGCAATAGGGTAGTTTTTGTACTTCCTTTCAGTATCCAAATACGAATAACTCACCCAATAATCCATATTCTTGAGGCTTTCATTATCTCTCCAAAATAGATCAATTCCTTGAGCAAAACCGTCTCCATTAGTATTAAAATTAGTGTCAAATGAAGGGAAGTCTGAATTGTAAGTAATTAAGTTATCATACTCTTTTCGATAAAATTCAGCTCTAAAAATTCGGTTATTGGCGGTATATTGATAATTCAGTATATAGTGTTGGGACTTTTGTGCATCCAAATCCTGCTGAAATTTTAAATACTCATTAAGTGGCTGTTGATAAAAATCGCCATATGCTAATGATAACTGACTGTTTTTACTCACCTTATATGCTAACGAAGCTCTTGGGGAAAGAGTTACCGCATCAAAAAGCTGACTATACTCACCTCGTAACCCTAACTTTACAGCAAACTTTTTCGAGAAAATAACATCAGCTTCGGTAAAAGCTGCAGAAATGTTATTGTTGAAGTCATAATTAGTGATAAAGGATTCATTTTCGAAATCTTCATTAAAGTCGGTAAAAAACTGCTCTACGCCGTAACTCATTTTAAAACGATTACTAAAGTTTTTCCGCAGTTTCAATTTTAGATGAGCAGATTTCTCAGTATCATCAATATTATCTTCAATAACATTAATAGCTGTCTTTGAAAGCGTAAAGCTAGCTCCTGTTTCCAATTTCCATTTGTTTTTTAACCTGCCAGAATAACTAGCATTGGTATATAAGTTTTGGTTATTTAGCTTAAAATTCACTCCTTCAGGCTGGTTAATATCTTCTTGTGTTAATTGAAATTCGGTAGCATCATACGCTCCATAAATTTTCAATAGTCCGCTTTCAAATTCGTGTCGATAAACAGACTCCCCTGCAAATGTTTCAAAGGGTTTTTGCCAATCGTTTCTACCTGGAAATAATTCATTATACGGCGCTAAATTAATGTAGCTCGCATTTACACTTAACGAATTATTGCCCCAAATTTGGGTGTTACCTACTCCACCGCCTACACTCATAATAGAGATTTCGGTTTTTTCTTGATCTGGAAAATCAACCGTATTTAACAATAAAACAGAAGACAATGCTTGTCCATATTCCGCAGAATACCCCCCTGTAGAAAAGGTTATCCCATCAAACAAAAAAGGGCTATACCGTCCTCGCGTTGGAATGTTATTAGTACTAGGCGTATAAGGCGTAAATACACGAATGCCATCTATAAAAATTTGAGTTTCACCTGCATCTCCACCACGTACAAACAGTCGGCCGTCCTCAGAAACTGTTGTAGTTCCTGGTAAGGTTTGTAAGGCTCCTACAAAATCGCCCAATGCACTGGCTGTGGTAACCACATCCAAAGGTTTTAAAACTGAAACCTTACTGTTATCGCCTGCTTCAAAAGTACCGGCAGAAATCACCACGGTATCCAACGAGCTTACATCTTCACGAAGCTGAATAGTTAGGTTTTGCATTTCAGTTACTAATTTGGTTACTCTAAATGTTTCAAAAGAAACAAAAGAGACTACTAAGATCTGTTCTTTAATTTCAGATGTGGAAAACGAAAACCTTCCTTTATCATCTGTTGTGGTTCCATCATAGGTGCCTTCCAAATAAACATTCGCCCCAAGAATGGGTGTTCCATTTTTTTGTGTAACGATACCTGAAATTCTAACTTGGCAAATTGCCGAAAAAGAAACAAAGAAAAATATGATGGCAAATTTTAAATTTATAGTATTTTGAAGTTTCATGGGTAGTTAGTTTAATATTGCCCCACAAAAATGAATAAGATTTAATCTATTTCAGAAAAAAACAAACCGAACTGTATAATATATATTCTCAATTGTAGTATGTTTATTTTAATCTTTCTTTAGAAAAATAGCTTCGGAAAAATAGTATCTTCGATTTAAGAGTAACAACTAATTAATTATGGACACTTCAGAAAAAGTAACTGCATATATTGACAAACATGAAAAATGGAGTGATGAACTATTAAAACTCCGAAGCATTTTTCAGAAAACAGAACTTACCGAAGAAGTAAAGTGGGGAGCGCCTACCTATACGCTTAATGGTAAATTGGTCGCAGCATTAGCTGGTTTTAAAAACCATTATGCTATCTGGTTTCACCAAGGTGTTTTTTTAAAAAATAAAGAGGACAAATTGGTAAATGCACAAGAAGGCGTTACCAAAGCATTGCGGCAATGGCGTTTTGAAGAAGGCGACCCTATAGAAGCGGATTTGATATTAAAGTACATACAAGAAGCCATTGAAAACTGTATTGCGGGTAAGGAATTAAAGCCTAAACGTAAAAAAGATGCAGTAATACCTCCATTACTAGAAAAAGCATTTAAAACTGATACTAATCTGGCTAAGGCTTTTAAAAACCTAACACCAGGAAAACAGCGAGAATATGCCAATCATATTTCAGAAGCTAAAAGAGAAGCCACCAAAGAAAGTCGACTCCAAAAAATAATTCCCATGATTTTAGATGGTAAAGGACTCCACGATAAATATAAGAACTGCTAATGGATTTCAAGCTTACTCGATATACTTCGCGCCAATTATGGTTTTATGGCAAGCGTGCCTTTTGGATACTCATCTCGTGGGTACTCATTTCGAATATTTTATTTTTTTACGAGTATTTTACTTTAAAAAGCGAAGGGGTTTTAAGTTCGGCTTTCGATTTTGAATCTTCTTTTACAGCTAATTTAATTGTTGGTGTTAGTGCTGGACTTATTGGTGGTTTATTTACCATTAACCTCATGGAACAATGGCTGAGAAGGCATGTATTTTGGAAAGCTCTATTATACATAATTGGTACTTATATTGCCGGAGCTCTTTTAATTAGCACTATCGGAGCATTATATTTTAATAGTGAAAATTTAGGTGTCCCTTTTTACCACCAAGATGTGATAGTAGCGACACAAGTATTTTTCAGTACGTGGCTGTTTCTTAAAAACTTCATTGTTTGGTTATTTATCGTTATTATCACTTTAATCGTTTTAATAGTAAACGATAAATATGGTCCTGGTGTATTTCCAGATTATTTAATGGGGCGCTATTTTCATCCCAAACACGAACGACGCATTTTCATGTTTGCTGACATTAAAAATGCCACCGGTATTGCCGAAACCTTAGGGGAAGAAAAATATTTTAATTTTCTGAAAGACTTTTTCCGGCATATTGCTCCTGCTATTGTGCAAACTCGGGGCGATGTTTATCAATATGTAGGGGATGAAGTCGTGGTTTCATGGAAAATGAAACATGGATTAAGACGCGGAAATGCCATACAGTGTTACTTTTCTATGCAACGTATCATTAAAAGAAAGAGTTATAAATACCTAAAAAAATATGGTATTGTACCCGAGTTTAAAGTAGGCTACCATTTTGGTCCCGTAATGGTAGGAGAAATTGGAGCTATTAAACGTGATATTGCCTTTTCTGGCGATGTACTTAACACAACAGCCCGCATACAATCTATTTGTAACGAACTGGATGTAAAGATATTAGCGTCAAAGGAATTTGCGAATATCGCTTATAAATTACCAAAAGGAGTAACCAAGCTAGATATGGGCAAAGAACAATTACGCGGAAAAGCTGAAGAAATTGGTTTAGTAACCTATAAAAAAGGATAAGTACACATGAAAATTACCCTATTGGCAATTGGTAAAACGGATGATAAAAATTTACAAACTTTAATCGCAGCATATACTAGGCGATTAAAACATTACGTCCCATTTTCCTTCGAACTCATTCCTGATATTAAAAACGTTAAAAATCTTTCTGAAACCTTACAGAAACAAGCAGAGGGCGAAGCAATTTTAAAACGGCTACAAAATGCCGATATACTTATTCTTTTAGATGAAAACGGAAAGCAATTTAGCTCGGTAGGTTTTTCACACTTTCTTCAGAAAAAAATGAATAGCGGCCTTAAGAATCTTGTACTTGTAATTGGCGGACCGTATGGTTTTAGCGATGAAATTTATAAACGGGCAAATGGCAAAATATCACTATCAAAAATGACATTTTCTCATCAAATGGTACGGTTATTCGTTGTTGAACAGTTGTATAGAGGCTTTACTATACTAAAAAATGAGCCGTATCACCACAGATAAGTTTATTTTTTAATTTTGGCCAGTAAGCCTTTGGTTGATTGGTTGTTTATTAATGAGAAATCATTAGTTTTAATAGCTTCCATCACATTTTTAGCAACGGTTTTCCCTAGCTCTACTCCCCATTGGTCATAACTAAAAATATTCCAAACCACACCTTGCACAAATAGTTTGTGTTCGTACAAAGCTAATAAGCTTCCTAAGCTATGCGGTGTTAGTTTTTTTATAAGAATGGTGTTTGAAGGCTTATTGCCTTGAAATTCTCTGAATGGATTCTCAATACTTTTACCAAACGTGCCTTGTAGCAAGGATTCAGATTGTGCAAAACAGTTTGATATGAGTTTTCTATGATGCTCTTTATCTCCGTGTAGCGATTCTATAAAAGCAATAAAATCTACTGGAATTAAGCGTTTTCCCTGGTGAATTAACTGAAAAAAAGCGTGTTGGGCATTGGTACCTGTATCACCCCAAACGATGGTTCCAGTAGTGTAATCTACTTTACTACCATTTCGGTCGGTGCCTTTTCCGTTGCTTTCCATCACTGCCTGTTGCAAGTAGGTAACCAATTTGCTTAAATATTCAGAATATGGAATAACCGCTTCACTTTCAGCTTCAAAAAAGTTTGCATACCATATAGAAAGCATCGCAAGAATCACTGGAGTATTATCACCTAAGGCTGAGGATTGAAAATGAATATCCATCTCGTGTGCTCCTTTCAATAATTCTTCAAAATTATCATAGCCCACTGCGCAGCAAATAGAGAGACCAACTGCACTCCAAAGAGAGAAACGACCGCCAACCCAATCCCACATTGGGAATATGTTTGTTGAAGCAATCCCAAAATCAAGAACCGCTTCTTTATTAGTAGAAACCGCTACAAAGTGATGTTCAATATCTTTTTCTGAATGTTTTACTAAAAACCAATTACGAATCGTATTCGCGTTGGTTAAGGTTTCAAGCGTCGTGAAACTTTTTGAAACCACTATAAACAAAGTTGTTGCTGGATTTAAACTTTTTATGGTTTCCTTCACGTGATCACCATCTACATTTGAAACAAAATGAACGTTTAAATGATTTTTATAAAAATGTAGTGCTTCGGTTACCATTTTTGGTCCTAAATCACTCCCGCCTACGCCAATATTTACAACATCGGTAATAGGTTTCCCAGTACAACCTTTCCAATTTCCTGAAATAATTTTTTCTGAAAAAACCTTCATTTTCTGAAGGGTTTCTTTCACTTCTGGTTTCATTTCAGTAAAATCACGCAATGCAGTATGTAGAACCGCTCTGCCTTCCGTTTCGTTTATTTTTGCACCTTTAAACTGAGCTGATATAGCTTCTTCTAACTTAACTTCTTTTGCTAAGTCTATTAATAATGATTTTGTGGTATCTGTAATTCGGTTTTTGGAATAGTCAATATAAAAATCATTCCACTCGATGGAGAACTTTTTAGAACGAGATGCGTCCTTTGCAAACAAATCTTGCATATTTACATCTTTCATTTCTGAAAAATGTGCTTCTAAGGCATTCCAAGCTTTCGTTTGTGTGGGGTTTATTTTGGGTAAACTCATTCTTATAATTCCTTAGTTTTATAATAAGTAATCAGCCCATCAATGGGTCTTTTAATAAAATTTCCAGGTTTCAAATTATACTCTTTTAAGCATTGACTAACTACTTCTATTGAAAAATGAGCAATAGATCCCACAAAATGAATGGGAACTTGTTTTGCCTCTTTATAAATAAGCACCTGATTTTCAACAAACAGCGCTATTCCTGTTTTTATTAATTGATTGAAATAATTTTCATCTTGCTTACAAAGAAAGAGAAATTCGGCAAAAGAAGCTAAATATGCGTTGGGATTTGCTTTTTTATATAAGTTTACTTTAATAGTATCAGGGTCAAGATCGAATGTACTTTCAAATTCTGAAGCAACTTTAGTCGGCATTTTTTTATAGAAGTAATCCCGTAATAATTGTTTGCCGTAATAATTTCCACTAGCATCATCCATTACCGAATAACCCAATGATGGAGCACCTGAATGAATTTTAGTACCATCAAAATAACAGGAGTTAGAGCCTGTACCTAAAATACAAATAATACCAGGTTTTGTAGTTGTTGCATAGACCGCAGCAGCTATATCTTCGTGTACAGTGACCTTTGCTAAAGAAAACAAATTACTTAAAGCTTCTTGCAATAGTAATCTTGGTGTTTTTGTACCACAACCAGCACCGTAAAAATCAACTCTTTCAGTTGTACTGAAAATAGCATTTAAAGCTTCATTACTTTGAATACGGTCTTTAATTTCAGATTGAGATACAACTGTAGGATTTAAACCTAACGTACGGGTTTTTTGAATGACATCGCCAGACTTATTTAAAAGAATCCAATCGCATTTTGTTGAACCGCCATCAGCTATTAAAATCATACTTATACTGTTGCAACGTGAGCGGTAAGTTCAATTAACTTTGCCGAATACGCATATTCATTATCATACCAAGCCACTAACTTAAAGAAATTATCATTAAGCGCAATCCCAGCTTCGGCATCAAAAATGGAAGTTCTTGGATCGCTTACAAAATCTTGTGATACTACTGCTTTTTCAGTATAGCCAATTATTCCTTTATAATCGGTTTCTGAAGCTTCTTTAAAGAGTGCTTTTACTTCATCGTACGTTGCACTTTTTTTAGTTCTTACCGTTAAATCTACTACCGAAACATCTGCTGTAGGAACACGGAAAGCCATTCCTGTTAGTTTTCCTTCTAAATCTGGGATAACTTTGGTTACTGCCACTGCAGCTCCGGTTGTAGTTGGTATAATGTTACGTAAGGCACTTCTGCCTACACGATAGTTCTTTTTTGAAGGTTGATCAACCGTAGATTGTGTAGCTGTTGTTGAATGTACAGTTGTCATTAAACCTTCCACAATACCTAACTTATCATTGATTAATTTTGCCATCGGTGCCAAACAATTTGTTGTACATGAAGCATTTGAAACTATGGTATCTTCAGGTTTAATATCTGTATGATTCACCCCCATTACAAACATAGGGACTGATTTTGAAGGCGCTGAAACTACTACTTTTTTTGCTCCAGCTTTTAAATGAGCTTCAGCCTTATCTTTTTCTTTAAAGACACCAGTACAATCAATTACTATTTCAGCATTAACTTCATTCCATTTTAGGTTTTCAGGATTTTTTTCAGCAGTAACCCGTATTTTCTTTCTGTTGATAACCAAGTTGTTATTTTCTACGGAAATAGTTCCAGGAAATCTTCCATGAACAGAATCAAACTCTAACAAATAAGCTAAGTGGTCAATATCAACCAAGTCATTTACTGCTACTATTTCTATATCATCACGTTGTGAAGCGATACGAAAAGCAATTCTTCCTATTCGTCCAAAACCATTTATTGCAATTTTTGTCATATTCTTTATTATCTTTTAAAAGGTTCGCTTACTAAATAAGGTACTAAAATTAAACCGAAGTAATATCAGCCACTCGAACCAATTCTAAATCAAGATCATTACTGCTTTTAATAGCTTCGGAAAAAGGCACGGTGGTAATTTGGTTATGCGAAATGCCAATCATGATATTGCTTTTACCATCTAATAAAGTATCCACAGCGCTAACTCCTAGCCTACTCGCCAAAACGCGATCATAACAACTAGGTGCTCCTCCACGTTGAATGTGACCTAATACTGTTACCCGAACTTCATATTCGTTGAGGTTTTTTTCAATATAATCAGCTAGTTTAAGAATATTTTTTCCAATTTGATCTCCTTCAGAAACCACAATAATACTTGACGTCTTACCTGACTTTTTACTTCGCTTAAGGGATTCTATCAATCGATCATGACCTAGATTTTCTTCAGGTATTAATATTTCTTCAGCACCAGCTCCTATCCCAGCATTTAAAGCAATATTTCCAGCATTTCTGCCCATAACTTCTACCAAGAAGAGACGATTGTGTGAATTTGCAGTATCTCTAATTTTATCTATGGCTTCAACTACTGTATTCAAGGCAGTATCGTAACCAATAGTCACATCGGTACCATAAATGTCATTATCTATGGTTCCTGGAAGCCCTACAATGGGAAAGTTAAATTCTTCTGTAAAAATAGATGCTCCGGTAAAGGTTCCGTCTCCTCCTATGACTACTAAAGCGTTAATGTTTTCTTTTTTTAATTGCTCAAAAGCCTTTTTTCTGCCTTCCTTTGTTCTAAACTCTTGAGATCGGGCAGATTTTAAAAAGGTCCCTCCTTTGTTAATGATGTTTTTTACAGAACGAGGTCCTAACGGTTTAAAATCTCCTTCAATTAAACCTTCGTACCCTCTAAAAACACCTACACAATCTAATTTATGAAAGGCACAAGCTCTTACTACAGCTCGTATAGCGGCATTCATGCCAGGTGCATCTCCTCCGCTTGTCAATACTGCTATTTTCTTTATTGTTTGGCTCATTTCTGTAAAACTAAGTGAATAATGCCACTTAAGCAACACCTATTTTCCTTTTAAATAGAAAAAAATTATTTGAAAAATACGTGTATGCACGTATGGTTTTACGTACAAACAAGTCATATATTTGACAGTGTATTAGTGAATATGTAACTGCATTATAATTTTTTGTGGGGATAAAAAATTAGAATCGTTACTATATTAAAATTTACTAAGTTAGGTTTGTTATTAGCGTCCCGCCGAAAGGTCGGGACGCTTTTCTTTATAAGAATTTAAAACCTATTTTGAAGTATCTTTCTCAGTGAAATTTTTAAGTCCTTCTTCTAGCCAATATAAGTATTCATCGGCATCGGGTGTATAACCAACAGGCTTATTTAAAAGATTAAAGTTAGTATCCATTAAAATGTAATACGGTTGTGAGTTATTTTTAAAATTAACCGTTTGGAACGTTGCCCACTTATCTCCTATTGTTTTAATCTTTTTAACACCTCCACTTGGTTTTAAAAAATTAAATTTTTGATCATCTGGCAGTTCTTTTCTATCATCAACATACAGTGAGATTAAAACATAATCTTCATTGATGGTTTCAAAAATATCTTGACGGCTCCATACTTGTTCTTCCATTTTTCGACAATTAACGCAAGCCCAGCCTGTAAAATCTATCATAATAGGTTTACCAGCAGCTTTTGCAACAGCCAGCCCTTCCTCTAAATCTTTATAGGCTTCAAGTCCTAAGGGAGCATCGGTGTCTTTATCATATACACTATAAAATAGTGGTGGTGGGAAACCACTTAATAATTTAAGGTTGGCATAACTTGAATTTGTCAGCCCAGGAATAAGGTAAAGCATAAATGCAAATGTTACCACACCAACTAAAATATTTCCCATTGGTGGTCTTTTCTTTTTAGGTCCGTCGTGTGGAAAACGAATAATACCAAAGAGGTACAATACCATTCCTAATGCACATATAATCCATATGGCAATAAATATTTCACGTTTTAAAAGCCCCCAATGTTCTACCAAATCTGCATTTGAAAGAAATTTGAAAGCCAGACCCAATTCAATAAAACCTAATACCACTTTAACTGTATTAAGCCATCCTCCACTTTTGGGCAAAGAATTCAGCCAATTTGGAAACAATGCAAAAAGTGCAAATGGCAAGGCCAATGCCAAACCAAAGCCGCCCATACCAAAAGTAAGTTGCATCGCCCCACCATCACTCGTCAACGAACCTCCTAATAATGAACCTAAAATGGGTCCCGTACAAGAAAATGACACTATAGCCAATGTTAAAGCCATAAAGAAAATACCAATCCCTCCGCCAATACTAGAAGCTTTGCTATCCATACGTGAACTCCAAGAGTTTGGTAGTGTAATTTCATAAAACCCGAAGAATGAAAAGGCAAATACCATGAATATCACAAAAAAGATGATATTCAAAGTGGTATTTGTCGATATATTATTAAGTATTTCGGGATCTAGTGAATCTAGTAAGTGAAAAGGTAAACTAAGTAATAAATAAATTGCAAAAATGAATACGCCATACAAAATGGCATTGGCCAATCCCTTTTTCTTATTCTTAGCTCCTTTTGTAAAAAAGGAAACTGTTAACGGTATCATTGGGAAAACACAAGGTGTAAGCAAAGCAATTAATCCTCCTACAAAACCTAATAAAAAGATGGTTAAAAACCCTTTTTCTGATCCTTCCTCATGCTCAGTTCTATATTGATCTTTATTGCCAATATCAATTGTCAATGCAGCGGTTTTTTCTAAGTCATCTGCTGTTACTTCGGCGAGGTCTTTTTTCCCTTTACCTGAAGCTAAATCTACTTCAAAAGTTTTCGTGTCTGGAGGTAAGCATTTTTCATCATCACAAACTGAATAATAAATCTCAATATTTACTTTTAAGTCTTCCGGATTAACCACTTTTATAGCCTGAATAAAAGTTGCTTTATCTTCAAAAAAGATAACATCTAGATCAAAAACCGGATCGTGTATAGGACTCACATCTGGTTCTTGGGTTTCTCCTACTAATGTAAAGGTTTCTGGTGTGTTGTTATAAGCAAACTCTGTAGGTATGGGACCTTCAAACTCTTCACCAAATTGTTTTTGGCTATACAAATGCCACCCTTCTTCAATTGTGGCTTTCATTAATACATTATATACATCGTCTTTTTCCTGTTGGACTGTCACTTCCCAAGAAACAGGATCTAAAACTTGTGCAGTAAGTGTATTGGATAAACAAAAAACTGAAATAAAAAGTAAGAGGAATTTTTTCATTGTAGAATTAATTTTTAACCGTGATTTTCAATATGTCTGTTGTTTTTGAAGTTACTTTAAAACGTTCATCAGCTCTGTGACCAATAATCCAAATAATTTCTGAATCACTACAGAGCACCCAGATTTTTTCTTTAGCTACCAAAGATAGCTTTTCATCTTTAAAAAACTTACTTAATTTCTTTTTTCCTTTCATCCCGAAAGGCTGAAATGCATCGCCTTTACGCCACTTTCTGAGTTTTAAAGGATAATGTAATTTATCTTTATCGACGTAAATCACACTGTTGTCAATATACCCTATTTTATCGATAGGAATAAATTCAATTTGTAATGGAATTTCAATTTTTTTTATATTTTTTTTTATTAATATTTCATCTATTTGTTCTTCTGAAGTGATTTTTGTTAGCAATAACACATTTCTATCTTTTAATAACCTATGTGTAGTTGAAAAAACTTGCTTTCCACTTTGAGCTTTTAACAATTCTGGAACAACTTCCCAATCTGTAAAGCCAAAAGGGTGTAATAGTTGGTACAAAACCGCTTCGGTATGAGGAAGTTCTTGCAATTTTTCAATATGAAGGGTATAACCATCAAAATTTTCGGTAACGGCTAGATTATAGACCAACGCCATATAATCTTCAACTAAATCTTGGCTGTCTTTTAAGTATTTTTGTGTTTTCTGAAAGTTTTGTAACACTCCTTCTGTCGCATTTTTATACTCTGGTAATACATCGTGTCGCAATTTATTTCGAAGATATTCGGTTGATGCATTACTACTGTCTTCTCGCCAAGTAAGTTTGTTTTCTTTAGCGAAAGCCACAATTTCTGAGCGGGAAAATAGCAACAAAGGTCTGATTACTGTTTCATTTATTTTGGGTATTCCCGTTAATCCTTGTAAACCACTCCCTCTACTTAGATTAATAAAAAATGTTTCTAAATCATCATCGGCATGATGACCGGTTGCCAGGTAATCGTACTTAAAGTCTTTTAAAATTTCATAAAACCAATGATAACGTAACTCCCGAGCAGCCATTTGTGTTGAAAGTTTGTGATCTTTGGCAAATTCTTTGGTATCAAATGTTTCCGTAAAAACTGGGATTGATAATTTATCTGCCCAATCTATCACAAACGTTTCATCACCATCACTATCTTTTCCACGCAATGAAAAGTTACAATGCGCCAAACCAATGTTAAATCTTGATTTTTTCAGCAAAAAAGAGAGCACAACACTATCCACTCCCCCGCTGCAAGCTACTAGCAGCTTCTTATCTTTCAAGAATGAAAAATGTGTGTCAATATGTTCCTTAAATATTTGAAGCATTATATCGCATTTGTAATAATTCCTAAGACCACTGCAATACCAAAGCTGAGCATCGTGCCAATGAGAACATATTCGGTTTTTAAAGTTTCTTCATCTCGATAACGTAAAATGGATTTTGCTGCAATAAGGAAGCCAACTGCTTCGTATTGGTCTATCACTATAAAAGTTAAAGTTAATAAACGTTCCAAAACCCCGATTACTTTCCCAGCATTAGGTAGTTCATTGTCACTAGTCACTTCAATTTGAGTCGCACTGAACACTTCGCGAATAAATATATTGGCCGGTTTTAGACAAATAAGATACCCAATAATTAAAAATAACTCTTTGTTACCTATTGGAAATTCCCAAAGTGAATTTATCCCTTGGTATTTAGCAAACCCCCAGCTTACAATCATTAATACAATAATATGCATGGCTTGATCTATAAAAAAGGCATAACGACCTATTGATTTGCTTCGGTTTATATAAGGTTTGCAACCATCTATAACAAAATGTAGCACAGCTATTATTACAGCTCCATAAATAAAACTTAACTGAAATGCTAACAGCCATGATAATGCAAAGACAATTAGTATGTGCCACACCAAGAGACCACTTTTAAAACCTAAACGGTTTTTTTGTTCTGCCATGACTGACCATTGAAAAAAGTAATCGGCTAAAAAATGTGCTAATAGCTGAAGCAATAAAAAGGTTGAAAATTCCATGGTAGTTATTTAGAGAGGGTTTTTGAAAAATCTAGGACAGCCGTTTCAATAGCATTCCAGCCTACACTTGTGGAGTGCCTATTAACAGCTGATTGGCCAATGCCCAATGTTTTTGCTATTTCGTCTTCTTGTTGGTTTAATAGTTTTAAATATAACACTTCGCTCTGTCTTGCAGTTGCTTTACTTAGCAGGGTATCTAATAATTCAAAAACAGGTTTAAAGCGGTTGTTGAGACTTGTGTTTTCTGAAACAAAAAACAAGGTGTTTTTAATAACTACCCGTTCTTTATTGTGTGTAGACATCCCACTAATTTCACGACCGGACAAGTAAATGGCTTCTCCATCAATAATTCCTTCTTTAGGTTTATATCTACTTAATGATCCATACCCTATTGCTAATCGTAATCCGTGGGTTTTAAAAAGCCGAACACGGTTTTTGTCTTTTTTATAATTACTCAGTTCAATCGGGATTGATTTCACAAAACTTTTAATTGCCAAAGCCACCCGCAAACCATCTTCAGCTTTTGGGACTACACATTCTATGTAATCTCCTTTTATAATTCGACCATATACTTTAAACTCGTCGTCTAGGTTTTTTAATAATTTGACAAGTTCTTTCTCTACTGTGCTACGGTCTTTATTGTGTAAACTAGTAGATGAGACTATATCTCCAGATAAAACTGAATACATCATTATTGTTTCTTTTAATCAAATATACAAAAATATGCGTATTTAAATACATAAAATAAGTTTATGTGTTAATAAGCACATAAATAGTAAATATGCCGTTTAAAACTCATAAACAGGTTTTATGAGTATAATAGGTTATCACGACTCCAAAACTGTTCGCATGGCTCGGGCTTTTAACAGACATTCTTCATATTCATTTTCAAGTACAGATTTTGCAGTTATAGCACCTCCAACTGAAAAACTAACATACTTTTTTGCTTCATTGTATAAAATACTACGAATAACCACATTAAAATCAAAATCGCCCGTAGGTGTAAAATAGCCTACTGCGCCACTATATAAGCCACGTTTAGCATCTTCTAATTGCTCAATGGTTTTCATGGCTGAAACTTTAGGAGCACCTGTCATACTTCCCATAGGGAAACTATTTTTAATGATTTCAACAGGAGAAACTGATTCTTTTACTTCGCATCGGATGGTAGAAATCATTTGATGCACTTGTTCAAACGTGTATATTTTACAAAGCTCTTCTACAGCAACCGTACCTTTTTTAGCAATTCGAGATAAATCGTTTCGCACCAAATCGGTAATCATGATATTTTCACTGCGTTCTTTGGGATCGTTCTGTAGCTGATTTATCATTTTTTTGTCTTCGGAAAGGTTTGATAACCGTTTGGCTGTTCCTTTTATAGGTTGCGAAACTACAACATCTCCAGTTTTCTTCAAATATCGTTCTGGCGAGGCAGACAATGCATATAAATCCGTAAACTTTAGAAAGGTGGCAAAAGGTGATAAAGATATTTTGTTTAAATGAAGAAAAGTGGATAAAGGATCAATTACCGTGTCTTCTGCATAAAACTCTTGACAAAAATTGGCTTCATATATATCGCCGCGTTCTATATGCTTTAGCATAGCACCTGCTTTTTCGAAATAAGTATCTTTGGAGGTTCGTAAGCTAATTTTAACTGAATTATTCGTCTTAGGAGTTTCAGAAAAATCTGTACTCAATATAGTTTGCCAATCGTTTTCTAATTCATCATCTACCATATTTAGATAGTGCATTTCTACTTCAGTTTCAGAAAAAAAGAAGATTTTTTTAGGCTGAAAAAATTGTAAATCGGGAAAACTCAATCCGTCAATATTTGAAGACGAAAGGTTTTCAACATCGTTTTTTAAATCATAGGTTAAATAACCAAAAAGCCAATCTTTAGTAGTGGATTGGTATTCTTCTAACTTTTTAAATGCATTAAAATGGTCGGTTCGGACTGCCGTAAAGGCATCGACAGCCAATATTGCACTATACTTGCTATGGCCGTCTTTAAAACTATTGCTATCCATCCAAGCAACTTCTTCAAACTCTTGCGCCCAAGCGAGAATACGAGGTTTTAATTCGTCTAAAGAGTTTATTGATACTTTTTTAATTGCTCGCATAGTAAAAGTTTATAGAAGTAGTAGTATAACTCCATTCAGGAGAAAACACTTTTTAATTTTCCAAAGATATTTAAAATGAAACTTGAAACCATATTAAAAAAAACACTTAAAAAGAAACCAACTTACGTATTTAATCGTAAATAAATTGTGATTCAACGATTTTTATAGGAATTGCCCTACAAATCAGTTAATTGCGTTATTTTTTTTATTAATATTGTTAACAGATAACCCAAATCTCTTACTTATGAACAAAATTACATTTACCAATTTGGTAATTTTGGTTCTATGCATATCCCCCTACCTGAATGCACAGGTTGGTATAGGAACAACCTCACCAAAAAGCTCGCTAGATATAAAAGCTTCTAGCCAATCTACACCTAATAATACCGATGGTATTTTAATACCACGATTTGATGCTTTTCCAGCTACAAACCCTGGAGCAAATCAAGATGGTATGTTAGCTTTTTTAAACAATGCTATTGGCACAGACGATAAAGGTTTTTATTATTGGGACGATGATCAAAAAAAATGGATCAACATTGGTGCCGAAGAATGGAAGGCTGGGACTAACCCAAGTGGAGACAATTTAATTTATGCCACACGGGCAAAATTAACCGGTACAGACATGGTAATAACCGATGATGGCCGCATTGGTTTTGGTACCGATGACCCAGTAGAACGTTTTGAGTTTAGAGGCCCTGGAGATAATGATTTTCAAATTACAAGTGCAAATGAAAACCCTCCAAATTTCATTTTATACAATACGGGAGGATCTTTAGAAGAGCCAGGAACTTTACCTGCGAATAGAGAAATAGGCTCCTTTATTGTAAAAACCCATGATGGTAGTGATATAGTTGAACCAGGGGGCTTTCGTTTTTTCATGGACGGTGTTGCCACTCCTGGAAGTTCCCCTTCACGTTTTGTAATAAATACCACCCCAGAGGGAAGCACAACCCAACAAGAACGGATTATTGTAAGAAGTACTGGAAACGTTGGAATTGGAGCCCAAAACCCAACCCAATTATTAGATGTAGATGGGAACGCACGTGTACGAGGATTAACTTCTGGATCTGTATATAGTGACGCTAATGGAAACTTAACAAATACACAAACAGGTATTCATACAGTTGCAATAGGAAAAATAAATGCTGATGGTACAAATGCAAAAATAAGAGGAGCATCGGTGGTTAAAAATAGTGTTGGAAATTATACAGTGTCTTTTCTTTCAGCCCGACAATCTGCTAATTATATCATTCAACTAAGTACTTTAAATTGTAACAATTGTTCAGGCGCTGCGGATGATAGCATAAATATATATTATGAAAATCAAACAATTAATGGTTTTGATGTTATTATAGGGTCTAATGATACTGGACAGGGAAACAACGCATCCAATAAAAAGGTTCTAACCGACAGAGAATTCATGTTTATTGTTCTCGATTTTTAATCGTTAATAATATATATATACAAAGGCCAGCAATTTTTGCTGGCCTTTTTTTTGGTTTTAACATATTGATATTTATGATGTTAAAAATTATTTAAAACCTTTTATTTAAATTTTCTGCTTTTTAGATTGTATAAAAAACCTATACTTATGTTAAAATCACTCTTAAAATTCCCCGTTTTATTTTTGTTAATTTCCAATGTGATGTATTCGCAAGTAGGAGTTAACACCACAACACCCGATCCCTCAACTGCCTTAGATGTCAATGGAACAACTAGGGTCAGAACCCTATCCAATGGTGCCGTATATAGCAATGCCAATGGAGATCTAAATAATAATGGGCCACAAACTATTGCTGCCGGTTTAATTCAAGGAAATGGAACTGCCATAAAAATTAGCGGTGCAACTGTTTCAAGACTAAATGAAGGTGATTATCAAGTTACTTTTAATACACCTAGACCCACAACTACCTATATTATCAATTTAGCTACAATAGATTGTGGTGGAAATTGTAATGGATCAGCAAATACATATGATGACCCTGGTATTACGTATTACCAAAGACAAGCTGCTGGTTTTAGGATTAATATTGGTGATAGTGATAATGGTGCCACACAAAAAGATGATATTGATATTGAATTCACCTTTTCAGTAATCGATTTTTAAAAAAATTAGAATTATCCATTAAAAAAGCCTACTTAATTATTCAAGTAGGCTTTTTTAATAATAGTTATTTTATTAACTATGAATGTATTGGTCTATTTTCAGTTGCCGCTAATGCAGCTTCTTTAACAGCTTCAGCATACGTTGGGTGTGCGTGGCTCATACGAGCTATATCTTCAGCACTCGCTCTAAACTCCATTGCTGTTACTGCTTCAGCAATTAAATCGGCAGCACGGGCACCTACCATATGTACTCCCAACACCTCATCGGTTTCTTTATCGGCTAATATTTTTACAAATCCATCTGTGTCACCACTTGCACGGCTTCTTCCTAAGGCACGCATTGGAAATTGACCGCTTTTATACTCAACTTTATCTTCTTTTAACTGCTCTTCTGTTTTTCCTACCGAAGCAACTTCTGGCCAAGTGTAAACTACACCAGGAATAAGATTATAATCGATATGCGGTTTTTGTCCGGCTAATATTTCAGCTACTAACGTGCCTTCTTCTTCCGCTTTATGCGCTAACATAGCACCTTTAACTACATCACCAATTGCGTAAATATTTTTCACGCTAGTTTGTAAGTGCTCGTTCACTTCAATCTGTCCTTTTTCATTTACTTTCACACCTGCTTTATCCGCTTTTAAACCATCGGTAAACGGTCTTCTTCCGACTGAAACCAAACAGTAATCACCTGTAAATGTTACTTCTTTATCTTTTTTATCGGTCGCCGTAATTGTAACTTCATCTTTCTTTCTTTCTACTGCGGAAACTTTATGCGACACATAAAACTTCACACCTTGTTTTTTCATCACTTTGGTAAGCTCTTTACTTTGCGCTTTATCCATCGTTGGAATGATGCGGTCCATATATTCTACTACAGAAACCTCTGCCCCCAAACGACGATACACTTGACCTAATTCTAATCCAATAACACCCCCGCCAATAACGATCATGTGCTTCGGGATTTCCTTTAAAGTCAATGCTTCAGTTGAAGTTATAATGCGTTCCTTATCAATTTCGATAAAAGGTAGTGTCGCGGGTTTACTTCCGGTTGCGATAATGGTGTGCTTAGCTTCGATGGTTTTATCACCATCTTCAGAAGAAACAACAATATGCGTTTCATCTTTAAAAGAACCTACACCAGTAAGTACGTCAATTTTGTTTTTATTCATCAAAAAATCGATTCCTTTTGTAGTTTGTTCTACTACCGAAGCTTTGCGATCGATCATTTTTTTGAAGTTGATTTTTACATCACCTGGAAATTCAATTCCGTGGTCTTCAAAATGTTTGATTGCCTCTTCATAATGGTGTGAAGAGTCTAATAATGCTTTACTTGGAATACACCCAACGTTAAGGCAAGTACCGCCAAGGGTGTTATATTTTTCAATGATTGCGGTTTTCATCCCTAGTTGTGCGCAGCGAATTGCAGCAACATATCCTCCGGGACCAGAACCGATAACGGCAACATCATAGGTGCTCATAAGGTGTGTTTTTGGTTTAAAACCGCAAAGTTACAATGTAATTTAACAATGGGCAATTTTGAAGTGTAAAGGATTGTTAATTTATTACTGTAAACTTAGTTGGGTTGTGTTTTTCACTTCGCTAATGCTAAAGGAACTTTGTGTACTCCCTATATGTTTAATAGTGGTAAGCTTGTTTACCATAAAAGATCGAAACTGCTTAATGTCCTTCACTACAACTTTCAGCAAATAGTCATAATCCCCACTTACATGAAAGCACTCTAAAACCTCATCAAGACTTGTAACTTCTTCTTCAAACATAGTTAAGTAATCTTGGGCGTGCTGTACCAATTTTATATGACAAAAAACCGTAAATCCTTTGTTTACTTTTTCTTTATCCAATATGGATACATATTTAGTGATTATACCTTCACGCTCTAGTTTTTTTATCCGTTCATAAACTGCTGTAACTGATAAATTTAACTGTAAAGAAAGTTGTTTATTAGTCTGTTTTGCATTTTCCTGAAGTAATTGCAATAAGGCTTTATCTATTGTGTCTAAATTCATACCTGAAAATTTTTCTGAAACATACTGAATTTAATGAATATTTAAGTTATAAAATCTATAATAATTAATTTAAACCGTTTTATAATCTAAATATTCGACCAACCATTGACAAATAGTCTAACAACCATTATTTTTGAAAGAATTGAAACTAAAATTTTAAACTCAAAATATATTTTAATGGCCGATTCTAAAGATTTTAATCCAGCAGACAGTATACAAGACCTTCAATATTTTGGAGAGTTCGGTGGTGTGAATCCATCAATATCAGACTCTTCAACCTACACTTTCCTTTCAGCAAAGACAATGTTCGATACTTTTGAAGGCAATGCTGAAGGATGTTATTTATACTCACGTCACTCTTCCCCCTCAAACCTTTATCTTGGAGAAGCACTTGCTGCAATGGAAGGTACGGAAACTGCAAATGTTGCCGCAACTGGAATGGGCGCTATTGTACCAGCCATCATGCAATTGTGCTGTGCTGGTGATCACGTAGTTTCTAGCCGAACTATTTACGGCGGGACCTACGCTTACCTAAAAAACTTCGCTCCCCGCTTAAACATCAATACTGCTTTTGTAGATATTACCGATATAGATAAAGTTGAAGCAGCGATTACCGAAAACACAAAAGTAATTTTCTGTGAAACCGTAAGCAACCCGTTATTAGAAGTAGCCGATATTGCTGAACTTTCTAAACTCGCTAAAAAACACGGCATAAAACTATTAGTAGACAATACCTTCTCTCCTCTTTCGGTTTCTCCGGCGAAGTTTGGTGCCGATGTTGTGTTACACAGTTTAACAAAATTCATAAATGGTAGTAGCGACACTATGGGCGGTGTTATGTGTGGAACGCAAGAGTTTATTAACGAGCTTAGAAGTGTAAACGATGGTGCTAGCATGCTCATGGGAGCATCGATGGACAGTATGCGTGCAGCTTCTATCCTTAAAAATATGCGTACGTTACATATTCGGGTGAAACAACACAGTAAAAATGCAATGTATTTAGCCGAAAAATTTCAAAAGGATGGGTTAAAAACTGTATACCCAGGATTGGCTTCACACCCAAGTCATGAAAAATTCAAGAAAATGATGAATGCTGAATATGGATACGGCGGCATGTTAACTGTTGATGTTGGCAGCTTAGATAAAGCCAACGAATTGATGGAACTCATGCAAGAACGCAACTTAGGGTATCTAGCTGTAAGCTTAGGTTTTTATAAAACGTTATTCAGTGCTCCGGGAACTTCAACCTCTTCTGAAATTTCTGAAGAAGAGCAAGCTGAAATGGGCCTTACCGATGGATTAATACGCTTTTCTATTGGGTTAGATAACAATATAGAACGCACCTATGATATGATGCGAGCATGTATGGTGAAAGTTGGAATTTTATAAAGCAAAATACATACTTTTTAAATAAAAGCGGACTTGATAATTATATTCTCGTCCGCTTTTTCATTTGCATACCATTTTACAAAATCGTAACATTACATCTAATTTAAACACTACATTAATGGAGGGCCAAAACCAAAATCCTGAAAACGAAAACGTTATAGAAAACAAGAATCTTAACATTTGGGAAGCTTTAATTCCCGTTTTTGCTTTAATAGGGATGCTGGCCTATAATGTATATGTATATGGTGACGATGCATTAAGTGGAAGTAATCAATTTATTTTATTAATGGGGGCTGCTGTAGCTGCCATTGTAGGGGCTTACAATAAAGTAGATTACAAAATGATGATAGAGGAAGTTGCTAAAAATATAAAATCGACTTCTGGAGCCATTCTCATATTATTAATGGTTGGTTCTTTAGCTGGTACTTGGCTTTTAAGCGGTATTATACCCACCATGATTTATTATGGGCTACAAGTATTAAATCCTACTATTTTTCTAGCAGCTTGTGTTGTTATCTGTGCTATTATTTCAGTAGCCACTGGCAGTAGTTGGACAACTTCAGCTACCGTAGGTATTGCTCTAATTGGTATTGCCGAAGCACTTGGTATCTCATTAGGAATGACAGCTGGCGCTGTACTTTCGGGCGCCTATTTTGGAGATAAGCTCTCCCCTTTGAGTGACACTACAAATTTAGCACCAGCTATGGCTGGGACCGATTTGTTTACGCACATTCGATACATGACATTAACCACGATACCAACCATTATAATTACCATATTGTTTTTTGTCATATTAGGATTTACATTGGATACAGAGGGCGTGGCAGACACCGCATCAATATTGTCGTCTATTGAAGCGTCTTTTAATGTTAGTCCGTGGCTTTTTCTTGTACCTGTTTTAGTTATTGGAATGATAATTAAAAAAACACCTCCCTTAATCGCCTTACTAATTGGTACTTTATTAGGAGGCGTGTTTGCTTTAATTTTTCAACCTGGTGTAGTTGCCGCCATAGGCGGATCCGAAAACTTAACTTTTATGAGTGGCTATAAAGGTGTAATGGATGCTATAACAGTAGATATCGCCATTCCAACTAATAGTGAAGTATTAAATGATTTATTTTCAGCTGGAGGAATGTACGGAATGCTTGGTACCATATGGTTAATAATATGCGCTATGGTTTTTGGTGGAATTATGGAAGCGATTGGTGCTTTAGCTGCTATAAGTAGAGCTTTATTAAACTTATTCCATACCACGTTTGGTTTATTTGCGAGTACCGTTTTTACTTGTTTAGGTTTAAACTTTACCGCAAGTGATCAATACTTGGCTATTGTAGTTCCTGGAAAAATGTATGCGCAAGCATATAAGGATAAAGGGTTGGCTCCAGAGAATTTATCTAGAACTTTAGAGGATAGTGGTACCGTGACTTCTGTTTTAATCCCTTGGAACACTTGTGGTGCTTATCATAGTGGCGTTTTGGGTGTGCCTGTTATAGATTATCTTTTCTTTGCAGTTTTTAACTGGTTAAGCCCATTTATGACACTATTTTTTGCCGCTTTCCGGATCAAAATCAAAATGCTCAATGAAGCTAAAGCTGCTTAAAACATACACTTTACAAGCAGTATAATGTTTCTTCTATAATTACACATATAAACTATTTATTTTATCTATACTTAGATAGAATTTTACGTTTTTATTTAGAAAATTAAGCGGTTATTTCTCCTATTTTTGCCAGTGAAATAAAACAATAACTTTAAAATTAATTTTTATATGTCATTAGTAGGAAAACAATTTCCAAATATTACAGTAGATGCTATGAACGAGATGGGAGACACCCTTCAAATTAACGTTCTAGAAGAAGCTAAAAAGAATAATAAGAAAGTAATCTTATTCTGGTACCCAAAAGACTTTACTTATGTGTGCCCTACTGAAATTCACAAATTTCAAGAGGCTTTAAAGCAATTTGAAGACAAAAACACAATGGTAATTGGTGCTTCTTGCGATACTCCTGAGGTTCACTTTGCGTGGTTAAACACACCAAGAGACAATGGAGGAATTGAAGGCGTTACTTACCCATTATTGGCAGATACAAACCGTAACCTTTCAAGTGCATTAGGTATTCTTGACATTGAAGGAGAATCGTATGACGAAGAGCAAGATTTAGTTACCCTTAAAGGTTCAAATGTAACATACCGTGCAACTTACCTAATTGATGAAGAAGGTAAAATATTCCACGAAAGTGTTAACGACATGCCATTAGGTCGTAACGTAAACGAATACCTTAGATTAGTTGACGCATACACTCACGTTCAAGAAAAAGGTGAAGTATGCCCTGCAAACTGGGAAGAAGGTAAAGAAGGTATGATTGCCACTCGTGATGGTGTTGCTACGTACCTACAAAACTAAACAGCATGTTAGTAGAGCTTAAAGACGATAGTCTAAAACAACTGGTTGAAGAAGAGCAAAATGTGGTGGTACAGTACGCTGCATCTTGGTGTGGGAACTGTAGATTGATGAAACCGAAATTTAAGAAGCTTTCTAATGAAGTAGAAAATTTTAAATTCGTAATTGTTGATGCAGAAAAATTCCCAGAAAGCCGCCAAATGGCTACTGTGGATAACCTGCCTACATTTGCAACCTTCAAAGACGGAAAATTTGTTAATCAGGTTCAAACCAACAAGTTTGATCCATTAAAAGAGTTAGTAGATGAAGTTGCCAGTAATTAGACACTTACAACGTAATAACTCCACAGTACAAATAGAGAATTGCATTGAAGTCTTAGAATCTTTTAGCGAATACAATCGCATAAGTGATGAAGAGTTAAATGTAGTTGGTGAATTAATCACCAATCTTTGTGGTGCTGTAGAAGTTAATCAAATGATCGAAGACGGAATGCCGGAACGTGATGCAGCTAATGCTTTTTCAAAGAAAGTTATTGGTTCTATAGACCGGTAGCACGTAATAAATAACACTTATAAATCCCCCTTCACAATAGTTGTTGGGGGATTTTTATTTTCAGAAAAGAGTCAAATGTTTATGATTACTTTTAGAAATATCAACCAAAGGTTTATGTAACTTTATATTTCATAAAAAAATAAAAGAGATGGCTACTATAACATTAGGCGGAAATAAAATTGAAACTTCAGGGAAACTACCTCAAAAAGGCGATAAAGTCCCTAATTTTAAATTGACTGCTCAAGACATGTCAACCAAGACGCTTGAGGATTATAAAGGCAAACGTGTTGTTTTAAATATTTTTCCGAGTATCGACACCAATGTGTGTGCAACTTCTGTAAAAACGTTTAACGAAAAAGCAACAGGTTTAAAAAACACCGAAGTATTGTGTATTTCACGCGACCTTCCCTTTGCTCAAAAACGTTTTGTAAGCGATGAAGATATTACTAACGTGACTAATCTTTCAGACTTTAAAACTGGTAACTTCGGGAAAGAATATGGACTAGAAATGATTAGCGGTGCTCTAGAAGGACTACACTCAAGAGCTGTACTTGTATTAGATGAAGAAGGTACTGTAATTCACTCGCAACAAGTACCTGAAATTGGTGAAGAGCCCGATTATCTTTCAGCATTAAAGCCTTTATTATAGTATGTGGGATTCCTTTCTTGGTAAACGCCTTAAAGGTTGCGGCTACGCAGCCAAAGGTGCTTGGATGTTACTCAAGAATGAGCATAGCATACAAGTGCAAGCCTTTATAGCGGTTATAATGACTATTGCTGGGTTTTACTTTCATATTTCTACAACCGAATGGATGCTACAAATATTTGCAATTGCACTAGTGATGAGTATCGAAGGATTGAATACAGCCGCTGAAGAAATTGCAGATTTTGTCCATCCCGACTTTCATAACAAAATAGGACTTATAAAAGACATCGCCGCTGGGGCCGTTTTTTTTGCTGCAGTCGGTGCTGTTATAATTGGATGCATTATTTATATTCCGAAGTTTTAAAAGGATTACTTCTCATCTACATCTAGTTCCAGTGCCTCATAGATGCATATTTTTAATCTAAGATTTAATTGTTTTTTTCAATTTACTTTCTCAAAAATACAGCTGCATTTTCAATAATTTTATGTAGTTTGTGACGTTCTATATTGTATTTTTGCTCAAAAGACAACCCAATCCTCCATGGCGAGAAAGAAGAAAAAAGCAACCAAAAAAACCAAGACGCCGCGTAAAAAGATCCCTTTTACCCTTTCAAAACAGCAAAAAATTGTTTTGGGTGGTTTTTTATTTTTCTTAGGATTAGCCCTACTCCTTTCCTTTTTCTCCTATTTCTTTACATGGCAAGCAGATCAAAGTGAAGTTGGGATTATAGCCGAACGCGAGCTAGAAACACAAAATTGGCTCAGTAAATTTGGCACCAACCTTGGACACTTTTTTGTGTACGAAGGTTTTGGTATCGCAGCTTTTATACTTGCCTTTTTAATTACCCTAACTGGAATCTATTATTTTTTCGATTATACCAAAACACAACTAAAACGATTCTGGTTTTGGGGGGTATTGGTTATGATTTGGATTGCTATATTCTTTGGCTTTTTTACGAATACCAACAGTCTGCTTAGCGGTGTCATTGGCTATGAAATTAACGACCTTTCACAAGATTATTTAGGCCTTACTGGAACTATTTTAGTGATGGTTTTTTTAGCAATCGTTTATCTTGTAATCAGATTAAATATAACGCCTGATCGAGTTGCTGCAGCTTTCAGAAAAACTAAAAAAGAATTGAAAAGTGACTTCTCTGAAGATACTTCGGAAGAAAAACCATCGCAAACAGATTATGAAAAATCTGTAGTCGATACCGTTACAACACAAGAAACGGCAACTGTTGCAGCAGATATTTCCGAAGAAAAAGAGAAAAAAATAGAGCCCGAATTGAAAACCACTCCAAAAACCGATTCAGAAAATGACGTTACCATGGAAGTGGAAGAAGCCGTTGAGGAGGAAGAAATTGAAGATGATCCTAGTAATAAATTGGTAGAAGATTTTGGAGAGTTTGACCCTACTCTAGAATTGAGTAAATATAAATTCCCCACTATTGAACTGCTAAAAGATTATACGGGCGGAAAAGGAATTACCATCAACCAAGAAGAGTTGGAGGAAAACAAAAACCGAATTGTAGAAACACTGAACAACTACAAAATTGGTATTTCAAACATTAAAGCAACAGTTGGTCCTACAGTAACTTTATATGAAATTGTTCCTGAAGCAGGGATTCGCATTTCAAAAATTAAAAACCTAGAAGATGACATTGCCTTATCCCTTTCGGCTTTAGGGATTAGAATTATTGCCCCTATTCCCGGCCGCGGAACCATCGGTATTGAGGTACCAAACAAAGATGCTCGCATTGTATCGATGCGTTCGGTAATTGCTTCGCCTAAATTTCAGAAAGCTGAAATGGAATTGCCGCTTGCATTAGGAAAAACAATTAGCAACGAAACTTTTGTAGTCGATCTAGCAAAAATGCCTCACATGCTTATGGCAGGTGCAACAGGGCAAGGTAAATCGGTTGGTTTAAATGCTATCCTTACTTCCCTATTGTACAGTAAGCACCCTGCCGAAGTTAAATTTGTACTCGTTGATCCTAAAAAAGTCGAGCTTACTTTATTCAACAAAATTGAACGCCATTATTTAGCCAAATTACCCGATAGCGAAGAAGCCATTATTACCGATACCAATAAAGTAATTAATACACTTAATTCACTTTGTATTGAAATGGATGACCGCTACGACTTATTAAAGGAAGCCTATTGTCGAAATATTAAAGAATATAACACCAAGTTTAAAAAACGAAAACTCAACCCCCATGAAGGACACCGTTTCCTTCCGTATATCGTGCTAGTTATTGATGAATTTGCCGATTTAATCATGACTGCCGGTAAAGAGGTTGAAACTCCTATTGCTCGATTAGCGCAATTGGCACGTGCCATTGGCATCCATTTAATTGTCGCTACGCAACGTCCTTCGGTAAATGTAATCACGGGAATTATTAAAGCCAACTTCCCGGCACGGGTTGCTTTTAGAGTAACCAGTAAAATTGATTCGCGAACCATTTTGGACAATTCTGGAGCCGATCAATTAATTGGCCGTGGTGATATGTTGTTTACGCAAGGTAATGACCTGACACGATTGCAATGTGCTTTTGTGGACACCCCCGAAGTAGCTGATATTACGGACTATATTGGCTCACAAAAGGCCTACCCTGAAGCCCATCAATTACCTGAATATGAAAGCGAAGAAGGTGGCACAACTCTTGATGATATAATCGACGAACGAGATAAACTCTTTCCGCAGGCTGCCGAAGTGTTGGTTATTGCCCAGCAAGGTTCGGCTTCCTTATTACAACGGAAGTTAAAATTAGGATATAACCGTGCCGGAAGAATAATAGATCAATTAGAAGCAGCAGGAATAGTAGGACCGTTTGAAGGCAGTAAAGCCAGACAAGTATTAGTACCAACTTTAGAAGCACTTAAACAACATTTAGATAATGAAAACAACGATGCATAAATTGAAAACAGCAACTTTTATAGTCTTAGCATGTTTATCAGTAACCTTTTTACAGGCTCAAGAAGCCAAAAGTTTGTTGAATGAAGTTTCAACAAAGGCAAAAAGCTACGATAATATTAAAATTGATTTTAAGTATAACTTGAATAATACCAAAGAAAATGTAAGTCAAGATACCCGTGGCGATGTTACCATTTCAGGAGAAAAATATGTTTTGAATATGTTGGGAACCACCAGTATGTTCGATGGGAAAAAGATTTACACCATTGTCCCTGAAGATGAAGAGGTAACTATTTCAAACTACAACCCAAAAAACGATAAGCAGATTACTCCTTCAAAGATGCTTACGTTTTATGAAAACGGATATCGTTATAAAATGGATGTTACGCAAAATGTAAAAGGTCGTAAAATTCAGTTTGTAAAATTGATACCTATTGATTCAAATGCTGAAATTAAAGATATTTTACTAGGTATAGATGTACAAACTAAGCACATTTATAAGTTAATACAGACCGATGCTAACGGTACTACCTATACATTAACGGTTAATTCGTTTAAAACTGATCAACCACTTTCCAAAACTTTGTTCAGTTTTGATGAATCAAAATATGAATCTGACGGGTACTATATTAATAAGCTTGATTAATTACAACCTTCTTTGATTAAGCATAATCACAATCATCTTTATTATGTTATTTTTGTAGCCAAATGAAGATTTTAGACAGATACATTTTAACTACCTATTTGAAAACGTTCTTGAGCGTTTTCATTATTTTAATGTTCATCTTTGTACTGCAAACCATTTGGTTATACATTTCAGAACTAGCAGGTAAAGATCTTGATGTCTGGATTGTGCTCAAGTTTCTTTGGTACGTTTCTCCACGATTAATTCCATTAGTATTACCACTCACCGTTTTAGTGACGTCTTTAATGGTTTTCGGAAGCTTTGCTGAAAAGTATGAATTTGCCGCTATGAAATCTACAGGAATCTCACTACAGAGGTCCATGCGGGTGCTTATGGTGTTTATAGCCATACTATCGATAACTGCTTTTTTCTTTGCCAATAATGTTATTCCTTATTCAGAATATAAATGGCAAAATTTACGGCGAAACATTGCGCAAACAAAACCTTCTATGGTAGTTACCGAAGGGCAGTTCAACCAAATTGATAATTTCAATATTAAGGTTGCAAAGAAGAGTGGTGATCAAGATCAGTTTTTAGACAACGTCGTTATTCACAAAAAAAATAACGATAAACCCAACGGAAATTATACGGTTATTATTGCAGACACGGGCGAGCTAGCTAGCGAAGAAGGCAGCAATACCCTTTCCTTAATCTTAAACGATGGTAATTATTATGAAGATGTACAGGTTAAAGATATAAAAGACCAAAAAAGAGAGCCTTTCGCCAAAAGTGAGTTTAAAGAATACATCATAAATATTGATCTCACCGAGCTTAACAATGCAGATTTCGACAAAGACAACAACTACAATAATGAAAATATGTACACCACTGGCGAATTGGTTGTGGAGCTTGATTCGTTATCTGGAAGTTATAATGCCGATGTGAAGTCTTTTTCAAACAATATGTATTTTAGAAGTGGTATTTCAAAGTTTGGCACTCATCACACATCGTTAGACCGAAAAGAAATAGATACTGATACGATCAATACTATTTTAGATATTTTTAATACATCCGAAAAGGTCCGTATTTTAGATCTTGCTATCAATAATTCTCGGGGAACTATACAATCTGTAGAGGCTAAAAAAAGGGACTTTTTCGTAAAATCGAAACGACTCAATAAATTTGAGATAGCTTTTCACGAAAAGTATGTCTTAGGCGTAGCTTGTATCATTCTCTTTTTCGTTGGCGCCCCCTTAGGTGCCATTATTAGAAAAGGAGGAATGGGGTTGCCTATGGTGGTAGCTGTTCTTCTATTTTTAACGTATCACTTTATAGGTATTTTTGCCAAAAATAGCGCTGAAGATGGTACCATGCATCCGTTTATTGCTACATGGCTTAGTACGGCAATTATGTTCCCCTTGAGTATTTGGCTTACGTATAGAGCTACCACAGATCAAGGCATCGTGGATATTGATTCTTTTCTACAACGAATTGGTAAGCTGTTTAAAAAGAAAGAGGAAAAAGAAGAATAAACTTTTATTATATTTCAAAACTGTCTTTCTATAAAACTTCTTTCATTTAGCTCGCATTACGTATCTTTGCATCCATAATTAAACGCTATGATTCCTACGGAAAAAGAAACCACTATACAGTTAAATACTATTAAAGAAGCCATTGAAGATATTAAAAATGGTAAGGTTGTAATCGTTGTTGATGATGAAAATCGTGAAAATGAAGGCGATTTTATCGCTGCAGCTGAAATGGTAACACCTGAAATGATCAACTTTATGGCCACACACGGTCGAGGTCTTATTTGTGCGCCTTTAACCGAAGAACGCTGTAACGAATTAAGCTTAAACATGATGGTGGAGAATAATACTGTTTTACACCACACACAGTTTACGGTTTCTGTAGATTTAATTGGTCACGGTTGTACTACCGGAATTTCGGTACACGATAGATCCAAAACCATACAATCGTTAGTTAATAAAGAAACAAAACCTAATGATTTAGGAAGACCAGGACACATTTTCCCGTTGCGTGCCAAAGAAGGTGGTGTTCTAAGAAGAACTGGACATACCGAAGCCGCTATCGATTTAGCACGATTGGCTGGATTAGAGCCAGCAGGTATTTTGGTTGAAATCTTAAATGAAGATGGAACCATGGCCAGGCTTCCACAATTAGTGGAGGTAGCACAAAAATTCGACCTTAAATTAATTTCTATTGAAGATTTGGTTGCATACCGAATGGAGCACGATTCTTTAATTGAAAAAAAGGAAGACTTTGATATTAATACCAAGTTTGGTAAATACCGACTACGAGCGTATAAACAAACCACCAACGATCAAGTGCATATCGCTCTTACCAAAGGAAGTTGGAAAGAAAATGAACCTGTTCCTGTGCGTGTAAATGCGACTTTGGTAAACAGTGATATATTAGCGGCTTTAACTAATAATGCCGAAAAGAAATTGGATGATATGTTTAATGTCATCAATAACGCAGAAAAAGGTGCTATTGTATTTATAAATCAGCAGAGCCAATCGCTTAATCTTTTAAATCGATTAAAAGAATTGAAAGACAATCAAAGCGATGACGATGTATCAAAAGCACCACGTATTAAAATGGACAATAAAGATTTTGGCATTGGCGCCCAAATATTGCACGATTTAGGAATTCATAAATTACGCTTAATCTCTAACAGTGAACAGACTAAGCGTGTTGGGATGATTGGTTATGGACTAGAGATTATCGAATATGTGAATTATTAAAATGTAAGACTCATATGCTTCCATTTAAAATGCAGCCTTAGTCATTTCGACGATAGGAGAAATCACACACACCTCCTTTTCTATATTTACTTTTTATTTAAAATTATGGCTGTTTACTCAAATGGGGTTTCTCAGTTGTTCCTCCTTCGAAATGACAACGCACTATTAAAGCACCGACTGTATCGCCTTTTTCATAGCCTCTGCCCTATTTTTAACTTCGGCTTCGGTCCATCCTATTTTTATTAAAGAAGAAATGGTACGGCTCATCCACGCATCACTTTTTGAAAAGTCGGTATTGTTTAAATCTTGAATTTGATTTTTAATTTCAGAAGAAAGTAGCGCCAAAGATTTTAAGTTACGAAGGTGTTCCCAACCGTTTATATAATGCCAATTATTGGTGTACCAGTAAAAACAAGCTTCTACCCCACTTTCAGATAATGCTTTGTGTGCTTTTGTGGCTACTGCTTCAGAAGGTAAAAAGAAGTTTAAAAAGGAATAATTTTCTTCTCCACCTTCCGGAACACGTCTAAAGGTTACTCCTTTAATTGTTTCTAATACCTCTCGAATAATAGTATAATTCTTTTTTTGAGTAGCAAGAATAGCATCTAACTTATCTAATTGCGCGATCCCTACGGCTGCATTTAATTCAGAAATACGAAAGTTATAGCCCAAATGCGGATGTGTTTCAGCACCGCGATCAGTACCTACGTGATCGTGACCGTGATCTTGATATTGATCGGCATTAACAGCATATTTCTCAGAATTTGTAATTACAGCACCACCTTCGCCACATGTAATTGTTTTCACATAATCAAATGAAAAACATCCTAAATCACCATAACTACCTAATGGCTTTCCTTCAAAAGTGCCGCCAATAGCTTGGCAGGCATCTTCTAATAGCAGTAAGTTATGTTTATCACATATTTGTTTCAGTGCCCATAAATCTGCCATAGAACCGCACATATGTACTGGCATAATACATTTTGTTTTTGGAGTGATAGCATTTTCTACAGCTTTTGGATCTAATGTTAGTGTATCGTCAATATCTACTAATACCGGAACAGCCCCTAACATCATTATTGATTCAAAACTAGCAACAAATGTAAAGGTGGGCATAATTACTTCATCTCCGGCTCCTACTCCGGCAGAAGCTAATGCTACAGTTAAAGCAGAAGTTCCGCTTGAGACTAGCTGGCAATGCGCGCTTTGCATTCGTTGAGCAAATGTTGTTTCAAATTGCTTCGCTTTCCAATGGCCATTTCTCATTCCATCAAAACCATAGCGCATTAATACACCACTCTCTAATACGTCATTCACTTGTTTGCGCTCTTCAGCACCAAATACTTCAAATCCAGGCATAGTTTGTTTTTTCTTGTAAACAAAGGTAGGACTTGCCTTTTGAAGTTGCAAGTGAAGTATGCGGTGTTTATGTTTATTTAAGTAGTCCTTTTTTACTGTTATAATTTGTAAGAATTTACTATTGATTTCCTACAAAACAATGAACTATCTATGGAGTATCTATGGAGTATCTATGGAGTATCTATGGAGCATTCTTTTACTTCTTTTTAAATTTTACCATTTTATTAGTAGTTAACTCGCTTATTCCTATTAATTTTAGCAACTTTTTTAACCTTTAATTTTTTTAAAACTAAGATTATGACAAATCAAGACCTTTTAGCCGTAGCGCAAGAGTTTGGAAGCCCAGTTTATGTATATGATGCTGATACTATAAAAAAACAGTATAAAACGCTAACAAATTCTTTTAAACAGGTTAAGAAGGTGAAGATTCATTATGCTGTAAAAGCCTTGTCTAATATTTCAGTTTTAAAACTGCTTAGCTCCTTAGGTAGTGGTTTGGACACCGTTTCCATTCAAGAAGTGCGTTTAGGTATAGAAGCTGGTGTAGACCCAAAGAATATTATTTACACGCCAAACGGCGTCTCCTTAGAAGAAATTGAAATTGCCGCAAAATTGGGTGTGCAAATCAATATTGATAACCTTTCCATTTTAGAACAATTTGGAACGAAGCACCCAACGATCCCGGTGTGTATTCGTATTAATCCACACGTTATGGCAGGTGGAAACACCAATATTTCTGTGGGCCATATAGATAGTAAATTCGGAATTTCGATTCACCAATTGCCCTTGATGGAACGTATTGTTGAAAATACAGCCATGACTATTAACGGTATCCATATGCACACGGGTAGTGATATTCTAGATATTGAAGTATTTTTATATGCTGCTGAAATTTTATTTGAAACCGCTAAGCACTTCAAAAACCTAGAATTTATTGACTTTGGTAGCGGATTTAAAGTACCCTATAAAAAAGATGATATTGAAACAGATGTTTCAGAATTAGGAAAAAAACTAAGCAAGCGCTTTAATGAGTTTTGCAAAGACTACGGGAAGGAATTAACCCTAGCTTTTGAACCTGGTAAATTTCTGGTAAGTGAAGCTGGTAAATTTTTAGTACAAGTAAACGTAGTGAAGCAAACTACCTCTACCGTTTTTGCACAGGTAGATAGCGGGTTTAACCATTTAATACGACCCATGTTATACGGATCGCAGCACGAGATTGAAAATGTATCAAACCCTAAAGGGAAAGAGCGTTTTTACAGTGTGGTTGGGTATATATGTGAAACTGACACGTTTGCAAATAATAGGAGAATTTCAGAGATTCGCGAAGGCGATATTTTGGCGTTCAGTAATGCTGGGGCGTATTGTTTTTCTATGGCGAGCAATTACAATTCAAGATATCGCCCAGCCGAAGTACTTTGGTACAAAGGAAAAGCGCATTTGATTAGAAAAAGGGAAACGTTTGAAGATATCCTTTCCAACCAACAGGTAATTGAATTATAGTAATCAGCCCCTTAGTTGGGGCTTTTTTATTATTTTTCAGAATATGAAACTCACTAAACTACAATTGATTTTAATCAGTATTGGAATACTAGTCACCATAATCGGACTTATTACCGGGTGGTACCTATTTATTTTTCTTTGGTTGCCTTTGGGGTTTTTATTTAGAAAGAAGTGATTTAAAACATAAGAATAAGGTATTATTAGAGTTGATAGACGTAAATGAATTGTATATTTGCAAAAATTTTAAAAAATACTTTCTCCCCAAAGTATACTTGAATACTATACAATAACAACCTAATATGTTTAATTCACTCAAATACAAAACTGTTTTAGTTACAGGAGGAGCAGGTTTTATAGGCTCCAATTTATGTGAAGCCCTATTAAAAATTGGAAGCTCTGTTATCTGTTTAGACAATTTTGCAACGGGACACAAAAAGAATATAGCTCCTTTTCTATCACAAGAAAACTTCCATCTAATAGAAGGTGACATTAGAGACTTAAAAACCTGTCAAGAGGCATGTAAAGGTGTAGACTTTATTTTACACGAAGCTGCATTAGGGTCTGTTCCTCGTTCTATAGAAGATCCTATTACCAGCAATGATGTAAATGTTTCTGGTTTTTTAAACATGCTTGTCGCGGCTCGTGATAATAACGTAAAGCGCTTTGTATACGCGGCTAGTTCCTCTACTTATGGTGATTCTGAAAATCTTCCGAAAGTAGAAGAGGTTATCGGAAAGCCATTGTCTCCCTATGCCATTACAAAATATGTTAACGAATTATATGCTGACAACTTCAAACGGACGTATAATTTAGATACCATCGGGTTACGCTATTTTAATGTATTTGGAAGAAGGCAAGACCCTAATGGAGCTTATGCCGCCGTGATACCAAAGTTTGTTATTCAATTTATGAATCACGAAAGCCCTACTATTAATGGGGATGGAACTTTTTCACGTGATTTTACGTATATAGACAATGTGGTACAAATGAATTTATTGGCTATTACAACCGATAATCAAAAAGCTTTGAATGAAGTATATAACACCGCTGTAGGAGACAGAACTACTATTAAATCTATGGCGGAAGATTTACGCACTTATTTATCTGTTTACGATTCTAAAATAGCTGATGTAGCAATAGAACATGGTCCTAACAGAAAAGGAGATATTCCGCATTCATTAGCATCTATAAATAAAGCAAAACAAAACTTAAACTACAATCCTACCCACGTGTTCAAAGAAGGTTTACAAGAAGCGGTGGATTGGTATTGGGAGCATTTGTAAATGTTTGATGACTAGGAGACCGGAAGACTGGGTGACTGGGAGATTTGGAATTATAAAACAAACTGATATGGGTAGTATTAAAACACATAAAGACTTGAAGGTCTATCAGCTTTCGTTTGAGGCTGGTATGCTTATTTTTGATGCTACCAAATCCTTTCCGAAAGAAGAACGGTTTTCGCTGACTGACCAAATACGAAGATCATCCCGCTCCGTTTCAGGAAATTTGGCTGAAGCTTGGCGCAAACGAAGGTATGAAAAAGCATTTATAACTAAACTTTCGGATGTAGAAGGTGAAGCGGCAGAAACACAAACCTGGTTAGATTACGCTCAGGCCTGTGACTATATAGAAAATGAAGTCCATTCAGAACTTTTTAAAAAGTACGATCACATTTTGGGCATGGTAGTCAATATGATTATTCACCCAGAAAAATGGACGCTTTAAATCAAAATACAAATCAAGAAATAAATAGGTAAATACAACCTCAATAATTAGTTTTGCATTCCGCTAAACATCTTTTTATAAGCAACATGGAAATAGAAAATAATAATTCTGATAAAGCATCATCTTCCAATCTCCAAAACTCCCAGTCACCTAGTCCCCAAGTTAAGATTGCAGTCATCGGTTTAGGCTATGTTGGCTTGCCCTTAGCCAGACTTTTTGCAACAAAATATGCTGTTGTAGGATTTGACATTAATCAAGCACGTGTAAATGAGCTAATGACTGGTCGAGATAGCACCTTAGAGGTTGAGGATGATATTCTTCAAGAAGTTCTTGTTTCAAAAAACCCAACACATAATAATAAAGAAAAAGCTGGGCTTTTTTGTACTACTAATTCTGAAGACCTAGAAGACTGTACTTATTTTATTATTACTGTCCCCACTCCTGTAGACAAAAATAACCGTCCCGTTTTAACGCCACTTATTAAAGCAAGTGAAACAGTAGGAAGTATTCTTAAAAAAGGAGCTATTGTAATTTACGAATCTACTGTATATCCTGGTGCAACCGAAGAAGAATGTATTCCCGTTTTAGAACAAACTTCTGGTCTTACTTTCAATAAAGATTTTTATGCGGGCTACTCTCCAGAACGTATTAATCCAGGAGACAAAGAACACACAGTAGATAAAATATTAAAAGTCACTTCTGGCTCCACTCCTGAAATTGGGAAACAAATTGATACATTGTATGCCTCAGTTATTACTGCAGGTACTCACCTCGCCCCTACTATCAAAGTAGCCGAAGCTGCTAAGGTAATTGAAAACTCACAACGCGACATCAACATTGCTTTTGTTAATGAATTAGCAAAAATTTTCAATATGATGAATATTGATACCCACGCCGTTTTGGAAGCCGCCGGAACAAAATGGAACTTTTTACCCTTTAAACCCGGTTTAGTTGGCGGGCACTGCATAGGGGTCGACCCTTACTATTTGGCTCAAAAAGCACAAGAGTTGGGCTATCACCCTGAAATCATTTTGGCTGGACGCCGTATGAATGATAGTATGGGACAGTACGTAGCTAGTGAAGTTATAAAATTAATGCTTCGTAACAATTTAAAAATTAAGAATGCCAATATTCTAGTATTAGGGATTACATTTAAGGAAAATTGCCCTGATGTGCGAAATACAAAAGTAGTCGATGTTATTAAACAGTTAAAAGAATATGAAACAAAGCTGACCATTTACGATCCATGGGCCGACCCAGAGGAGGTACAACAGGAATATGGTTTAAACACCATAAAAAATTGTCCTACTGGTAATTATGATGCTATTGTACTTACTGTTGCCCACAACCAGTTTTTAGAATTGGATTTGGAACGGTTGAAAAATAAGAATACCGTTGTTTATGATGTGAAGGGTATTTTAAAAAATAAAGCTCAAGCTAAGTTATAGAACATGAAAAAAGTACTTATCCTTTTTGGCACAAGGCCAGAAGCCATAAAAATGGCCCCACTTGTAAAAGAGTTTCAAAAAAACTCAAATACATTTGAAATCAAGGTATGTGTAACAGCACAACACCGGGAAATGTTGGATCAGGTATTAGATTTTTTCGATATCGTACCCGATTACGATTTGGACCTGATGAAACCTGGCCAAAACCTATATGGCCTCACCGGAGATATAATTTTAGGTTTAAAACCAGTATTAGAAGAGTTTAAACCAAATTACGTCTGCGTTCATGGAGATACCACCACTACTATGGCTGGAAGCATAGCTTCCTTTTATAGCGGTGCTAAGGTGTGTCACGTTGAGGCTGGATTACGTACACATAATAAATGGTCTCCTTTTCCAGAGGAAATTAACCGCCAGATAACCGGAAGGGTTTCCGATTATCACTTTGCTCCTACTGAAACATCAAAAAACAACTTGATTTCAGAAAGTGTGTCAAAAGAATCCATTTTGGTAACAGGAAACACAGTAATCGATGCCTTGTTACAAAGTGTCGATAAAGTCAATGAAAATCCAAGCAATTTGATAAAAGACTTAAAAAAACAATTAGGCTCCGATGAAGTTATTTTGGTTACTGGGCATCGTAGGGAAAATCACGGAGATGGGTTTATCCGTATTTGTAATGCTTTAAAGGAAATTGCTGAAAGCAGACCCAAAACCACCATTGTATACCCCGTACACTTAAACCCTAAAGTACAAGAACCTGTTAACCGTATCTTAAAAAATGTATCTAACATTAAATTGATTGATCCATTGGCTTATCAAGACTTTATTTGGTTGATGAATCGTTCCAAAATAATAATAACAGATAGTGGCGGCGTTCAGGAAGAAGCCCCTAGTTTAGGGAAGCCTGTTCTCGTTATGCGAGACACAACAGAACGCCCAGAAGCAGTAGATGCCGGAACGGTAATACTGGTTGGTACAAACCAGAAACTTATTGTTGATGAAACGCTTGACCTTTTAACCAATAAAGATAGATTTAATGCAATGAGCACCTTACACAATCCGTATGGAGACGGAAAAGCCTGTAAGCATATCGTTGCGTTTTTAAAAAAATTAGACAATTAATACAAGATGGAAAATAAAGTTACAACCATTGGCCTTGGGTATATAGGCTTGCCTACTTCGGCACTTATCGCAGACAACAAAATCCCTGTTCACGGAGTTGACCTTAATCAAAAGGTGGTGGAAACCATAAACAAAGGAAAAATACATATTGTAGAGCCTGACCTTGATGCTGTAGTTGCTAAGGCGGTCGAAAACAGTTACCTTAAAGCTGACATAACACCTATTGAAGCTGACACCTATTTAATTGTAGTGCCCACCCCTTTTAAAGGGAACCATGAACCAGACATTTCCTATGTTGAAGCAGCAACCAACGGAATCTTACCACTATTAAAAGAGGGCGATTTGTATATTATAGAATCTACATCTCCAGTTGGGACAACAGAAAAAATGCGCGATCTCATTTATACAAAACGACCAGAACTTACCAATAAAATTCACATTGCGTATTGCCCGGAACGTGTATTGCCCGGAAATGTAATGCATGAATTGGTACACAATGACCGTGTAATTGGTGGGGTTGATAAGAATTCCACACTAAAAGCAATTGATTTTTATAAACAATTTGTGAAAGGAGAGCTACACGAAACCAATGCTCGGACTGCTGAAATGTGTAAACTCACGGAAAATTCAAGTCGGGACGTCCAAATTGCCTTTGCTAACGAATTATCGCTTATTTGTAACAAGGCAGATATTAATGTATGGGAATTAATAAAACTTGCCAATAAACATCCTAGAGTAAATATTTTGCAACCCGGTTGTGGGGTTGGTGGGCATTGTATTGCAGTAGATCCTTATTTTATTGTCTCAGAGTTTCCCTTGGAATCCCAAATAATTGGTAAAGCCCGAGAAATAAATAATTATAAGTCCTTTTGGGTTGCTGAGCAAGTTAAAAAAGCAAAGCAGGACTTTCATATTAAAAACGGGCGTAAGCCGAGTGTTGCTCTGATGGGATTGGCTTTTAAGCCTAATATAGACGATTTACGGGAATCTCCTGCCAAATACATTGTACAAAAAGTATTGCAAGATGCCCGTGATGAAAACTATTATATTGTAGAACCCAATATTGAGGACCATCAGGTTTTTAAATTAACAGATTATAAAGAAGCGGTACAGAAAGCTGATATTGTTGTGCTTTTAGTGTCACATACTGAGTTCAAAAATCTATCTTTTAAAGAAGATCAAATTGTGTTGGATTTTTGTGGAGTTAGAAATAAATAAATGTCTTGCTTAAGAAAATATTTTCTTACGGTTTTATTGAAGGGATAGCAAAAGGGTTAAATAAACTAACAATCCTTTTGCTGCCTTTACTATTGTCTACTACAGATTATGGAAAAGTAGGGCTTTTAGTTTCTATAGAAATGGTGATTCCTTTGATTTCACTTCTTGGCTTTGAACGTGCCGTTTTACGTTTTTATGGGGAAAAATCAAAGTATACTGGTTTTAAAAAAACTATTTTCTCTTCGGCATTATGGACGCACTTATTTTTAATCATAATTATATCAATTTTATACGGAGCAGGATATAAAACTTTTTTTGGTTTACATTTATTTCCCGATCTTATATTGGTTGTAGTACTTATTTATTTTCAGGGCACTAACCTTATTACCTTGAATATGCTCCGAGTCGAGGAAAACCATAAAAAGTACTTTAAGGGCAGGCTGTTTATCCAAGGGTGTAAATTCACTTTGGTACTTTTATGTGTTTTTATTTCCCAGCATTACTTGGGTTACGTAGTGGGAGCTATTATTGCAGCTATTACAGCAAACATTTTATTTAGAACCCAACGTACCGACAATGAACAACCAACTTTCAGCAAAAAAACATTTTTGTCCCTATTCGCTTTTTCTTGGCCTTTTATGTTTCACGGTGTAGCAGGAAATTTGTTAGGAAATGCAGATAAGTTTATTTTAGAACGTTATATGTCTTTAAATGAGGTGGGGCTCTATACATTAGCCTATTCATTTGGTTCGACCATGATTTTTGCGTTTGTAGGTATATCAGTTTTTTTGGAGCCTATGATTTATAAAGAAAAGCGGGACGCCCAACGAAAACAGATATTAAATAAATTTTTGTTGATTTCAATAGGTTTTGGTTTGCTTGCATATATTTTAATTACATTGGCATCAAATTATGTTTTACCCTATTTTTATGACGAAAGTTACACGTTGGTTTTTAAATACATACCACTTATTGCCATTGCATTTTTAATATACCCCTATTACCTCAAGTCTAACTATACTATGATTTATGATAAAAGATCACTCCCAATCGCCGTTATGTCCATTGTTAGTGCGTCTATTAATATAGGGTTAAACGTTTACTTTATCCCTATTTACGGCATTTATGCCGCTGTGTTTACTACTCTCATATCTTATATAATTCAAGCATTCTTATTTGTATTTATGGCTAATAAGTACAAGTTTAATGGTGAGCTTTTAGAGGTTTTTATTTTTGGAGGGATACTGTCGTTGTGTGTTTATTATAAACTAAACTTTTACTTTATAGCTATAATAATAATCTTCTTTTTGACCTATATTTACTTTTATAAACTTAAAAGCAAAAAAATTGAATGTTAAAGAAAAAGTTAAATAATTCAAACATTATTTTATTTTTCGGAATATTTTTCCTGACCTTTTTGGGTTATTTTACAATTTTACTAGTATTATTTGATGCTGGAATGAGTGAGTTATCTCGAAAAATAACAATTCCCTTAAGGTTATTTATAATAGGAATGCTATTAATACTCTTATGGAAAAATAGAGAAAACTTAAGAGAAAGTAGTGGGATAAAATGGTCTTTATTCTTTTTTTTAGTTTTTAGTTTTCGCCTACTGATTGAATATCTTAGAGGGATCAATTATTATATGTCTATTTTGGATGTTTTCCTATATTTTATAGCATTTTGTGTATTTCCATTTATGGGTATTGTTTTTCAACAAATAACATTAAAAAGATTAAACATTATTTTTAACAGTTTTCTTATTGGCGGTGCTGTTTTTTCTATATTAACGATATTATCATATAAACAATTTATAGGCAACGTAGGTAGATTGGCGAGTGGTATTGTAGGAGAAGCTATAATCTCTCCTTTAACTTTATCTTATTGTTCAGCCTTAACTATAGGGGTATTAAGCTTTTATTTGTTAACAAATTCTGTTTCTTTTCGTAAACGTTTTTTAATGCTTATTGTTATTTTTTTGAGTGTAATTCCATTTTTTCTAGGTGCTTCAAGAGGGTCATTGGTTGCAGTTTTTGTGCCTTTTATTATATATTTTTTTTCAGGCAAAGGGGCAAGTTTTTTTTTAAAAAGTTTTACTGTGTTAATTATTTGTCTTTTGTTATTTGTTTATTTAGATAATACATTAAAAAGTGGGTTGTTAGATCGCTTTTTAAGTATTTCTGAAGCTATTGAACAAGGCAATAGTTCAGCATCGAGATTATCAATTTGGGAACGATCTTTTAACCAGTTCAAGAATAATCCAATTTTTGGTGATTCCTTGAAAGTAAAAAATTACCCATTATACCCTCATAATATTTTGTTTGAGGTTTTACAAGCTACTGGAATTGTGGGGTTTATTCCTTTTTTTGTTTTAATTTTTAAGACATGGAAATCATGCTTATCTATATTTAAAAATCATAAAGAATTAATATGGGTAGCCGTAATTTTTATCCAATCTTTTGTTCAAAATATGTTTTCAGGAGCTATTTATAATGCTTCATGGTTTTGGACATCTATGGCATTAGTATTAGCAACAGATTATTCTTTAAAAAAAAGCATTCATGAAAAATATGTGTAAAATAATTATTATACCTTTTTTATTATTTTATTGTTTTTCTTATTCTCAATATCAGAAAAGCGATTTTAATATTTATGTATTCAAAAGTCGATATTCTGAAGAGGGCAAGTCTTTTATTAATGAGCAACCTTATCTTTCTGAAATCAAACTTCTAGGAGGATATATGATCGACCCTCACAAAAAAGGAACAATAAATTTAGAGAGTGTTGACAAACATTTAAAAAAGCTATTTCCTAAACCAAACGACGAAGGCGTTTTATGTGTTAATTTAGAAAATCGTTATTATGACAATATAAGGAATTATGACGTTACTCACAGAAAATATAAAGAAGCAATTCAAGAGTTTAAAAAATTGATCAACTTTATACGTATACGTAGACCTAATGTTAAGTTAGGTATTTATGGTCTTCCTTATAGAACATATTACAAATCTCAAACTAAGTGGAATGTTGGTACAAAATTGGATGCAATACTTTCAGAAGTAGACTATATATTCCCTTCGTTATATGTTTTGTATCCCGATAAAGAAAAAGGAGAAAAAGCCAATAACATTTATTGGAATAAAAACCTAGATACTGCCTTTAGTTATGCAGATCGCTTAGACAAGAAAGTCATTCCTTTCGTATGGTATATCGTAAGTACTAATAACAAAATGTTTGGTGGTGAATTATTAGGTAAAAATGAAATGTCTAGATATTTAGAACACATAAAAAATTACATTTCACCATATAATTGTAAAGTAGATGGAGTAGTATGGTGGGAATCTTCAAAAAAAAGCTTTAAAAAAAATGTGCAATCCGCCACTCATTTAAATGAAAGTATTGATTTAAAAAATAGTACAATATTAAAAACCTACACTCAACATTTAAAAAATTGAGTTATTAATTAATTTAATTTTATCAAAGCTAACAAAGTGAATACTTTTAAAATGTTTTTTCAAACATAGAATTGAATCTTTTCTAAAAAAATATGCCTAAAAAAACGAAACTAGTAGTACTTTATCAAGTTATTATGCACTACCGACTGCCATTTTATGAAAAAATTGCAGAAGATGATCTTTTTGATTTCGATCTTTTTTATGGAGCTGGTATACCTAATACAAAATTAAAAAACACCTCATTTTCACATACCAACATCAAAAGTAAAAAGTTTTTTACAATTAGATTACCATTTAAAACCAATAATAGTAAAGGAGCAATGCCTTTTTATCCTTTTTTGTTTTTTAGATTAATTATTGCAAATCCAAAAGTAATTTTTTCTGAAGGTTCGTCTTCTTTAATAAACGCATCGATTGCATTTCTCTATGCAAAGTTATTTGGTAAAAAATTTATCTGGTGGAGTTTAGGAAAATTAAAAAACCGCCAATTTAAAGGCATAAGAAGGCAAGTAAAAAAATGGGAGATTTTTATAGAAAGAAGGAGTGATGCAATTTTCACGTACAGTACACAAGGTGAAAATTACTTTATTTCAAACGGTATTCCTAAAGAAAAAATTTTTATAGGTGTAAACGTTTTGGATACAAATAAAAAACTGAAGGAAATTAAAGAATATCAAAATAATACAGTAAATTATTCTTTTCAAAATTACTTTAATATATGTTTTATAGGTTCAATAACCAAGTCTAAAAATTTAGATGTATTAATTAATGTACTCTCACAGTTCAACAAAAAGTATAACAATATAGGACGTTTACATGTTATCGGAGATGGAGAATATTTAGAAGAAATAAAAAATAAAACCACTAAAATTGGTGTCGCTAAACAAGTAGTTTTTCACGGACGTATAAATAAAGGTGCAAGTAGTATATTACAGTATTGTGATATTATGGTTTTACCAGGACTAGGAGGTTTAGCAATTTGCGAAGCTATGCTAAATAAATTACCAGTAATTACTGGTATTGCAGATGGCACTGAACATGACCTCATTGATGATACTAATGGATTTATTCTTGAAAATTTAAATGAAGAAATTTTACTTGAAAAAGTTTCGTATTTATATACTAATGAAAAGATTAGAAAAGAGATGGGAAGACAATCCTTTGAAAAGATTACAGGTATTTATCATTTTGACAATTATTATCAGCATTTTTGCAACGCAGTTCAGTATAGTTTAAAGAATTAAATATGCTACTTTCAAAAATTGTCTAATAAATTTTAAATAAAAAATATACTTGAATAAATTTCTTTATGAAAAACTTATTACGGATACTTGATTTTTTTCAGAATATGGGCTTCCGTTACGTTCTATTCAGGATTGAATATTTATTCAACGCTAAAACAGGCATTTTAAAAACAAAATTCCCTACGAGTCCCACATTTAAAACCTTTATAACACTTAAAGAATGGCGCACTAACACACCTCCCTTTTTTTTTCAGGGAAAAAACATTAAAGAGTTAGAGAAGACCTCCTACCCTATTTTGAAAGATACTGTGAAAAAGATAAAATTGGGAAAAATTAAATTCTTCAGTAGCCAAACATTTGATTTGGGAATAAATTATGACTGGATTACCAACCCAGAAACTGGATATCAATATAATATAGAAAAACATTGGTCTGAGATACAGAGCTTTTCAGAAGAAACAGGAGATATAAAATTTGTATGGGAAAAAGCTCGTTTTTCTTATTTATACGATCTTATTCGGTTTGATTACCATTTTCAAGAAGATCAATCTAAATTTGTATTCTCAGAAATTGAAGACTTTATAGCTAAAAATCCAATTAATCAAGGCCCCAATTATGTGTGTAGCCAAGAAATGAGTTTGCGAATCATTAACTGGACATTTGCCCTTTATTACTACAAAGAATCACCTCAATTAACTGAAGCACGTTTTGCGATTATAATGAACAGTATCTATTGGCAATTGCACCATGTTCGTCAAAACATTCATTTTTCAAGAATTGCTGTTAGGAATAATCACGCTATTACCGAAACATTGATGCTATCATTGGCAGAATTATTATTTCCATTTTTCCCTGAATCAAAAAAATGGGCAAAAGATGGTCGTAAGTGGTTCGAGCAAGAAATAGATTATCAAATATACAAGGATGGAACTTTTCTACAATTTTCTATGAATTACCATCGTGTAGTTATACAACTTCTTTCTCTCGGACTTTCCTTAACAGAAATTCATAAAAAACCGTTTTCTAAAAACGTTTATAATAAAGCATACAAATCGGTAAACTTTCTTTATCAATGTATGATGGATTCCTCTGGCCACCTCCCCAATCAAGGCTCAAATGATGGCGCGCTATTTTTTCCATTAACAAACACAGAATACAGGGATTACCGAAGCCAATTAAATACGTTGCATTCCATATTGACAGAAAAGGATTTGTTTAAAAGTAAAGAGATAGTTGAAGAAAAAAAATGGTTTGGTTCTGTAGTTAGTAAGTTTAATTTATTGGCAATATTAGAAAAAAAGCAAATCTCTTCATTTGAAAAAGGAGGTTATTATATGTTTAGAGACCAAGAATCTTTCTCATTTTTTAGATGCGGAGTATATAAGAGCAGACCAAACCAATCAGATAACTTACATTTTGATCTTTGGTATAAAGGAGAAAACATACTTTGGGACACAGGTTCGTTTAAATATAATACTACAAAAAAGAATATAGCATTTTTTAGAGGAGTCGAAGGTCATAATACCGTTTCAGTAAATGGTGAAGATCAAATGTTAAAAGGTAGTCGGTTTATATGGTATTATTGGGTTAAAAATGCTGCTGCTACGTTACAAAAAGACGCATCAAAATTTAAATTTCAAGGAACCATACGTGCATTTAGACAAATCAAAAGAAATATATATCATACCCGAAGTGTTCAAAAAATTGACAATCAAACAATATGGAGTATTGAAGACAAAATAAAAAACACCAATAACCTTGAACTTACCCAATATTGGCAGATAAATCCGGATTTTGAACATTTTGTTACTATAACAAGTAAAGATTTTGAAGGTAATACTTTACAACCTATAAGAGAGGTTAAATCATATTCTAGTTATTACGGAAAAAAGCAGAATTCCATTAGGCTTAGTTTTAAAACGAAAGGCAATGGTTTCACAACACTAATTAAATTAAATAAATGAAACTATTAATAATCCATCAATATTTTAAGGAGCTGGATGTAACTGGTGGTGCTCGTTTCAACGAAATGGCCAGAATCTGGCATGAGAAAGGGCATGATATTACGGTTATTGCAGGAGATCTCGACGGACAATCAAAAAAGAAGAAAAAGGAATATAGGGGTAACTTTGTAACAAAACGAGAACAGAAAGGGATTACTGTTTGGCGGTGTAATGTTTCTGAATCTTACAACTCGAATTTTTTAGGAAGACTTTGGGCTTATTTTTCCTTTGTCTTTTCTGGGACTTATGCCGGTTTATTTAAGATAAAAGGAAAATATGATTTAGTTTTGGTGACGAGTCCTCCATTATTTGTAGGTATTATCGCTTATTTAATTTCTGTATTTAAACGTGTACCGTTTGTTTTTGAAGTACGTGATTTATGGCCAGAATCTGCTATCGATACCGGTGTTCTAAAAAACAAGATAATCATTAAGTTTGCGTATTGGTTTGAAAAATTTATTTATAAAAAAGCAACCCTTATTAATGTACTAACTCCAGCTTTTCATGAGAAGTTGATACATAATAAAAACATACCGGAAGAGAAGCTGATTATGATCCCAAATGCAGCTGATTTTGAAATGTCCGAAAAGTTAATCAATGACTTTGATAGCTCTAAATTTAGAATAGATAGAGGCTGGGAAGATAAATTTGTTATTACCTATATTGGCGCCCATGGTTTAGCAAATGGATTACATCAAATTATAGATACTGCAATATTATTAAAAGATTCGAATGTACTCTTTGTTTTAATTGGTGATGGTATGAAAAAAGAAGAACTTGTCTCAAGAGTACAAGATGAAAACATTCAGAACGTTGTATTTTTTGACCCTGTTCCAAAACAAGAAGCGCTTAAATTTGTTATTTCTAGTGATATGGGGGCTTCAGTTCTCATAAAAAATGATACTTTTAAAACTATTTATTCTAATAAAACATTTGATTACATGTCTTGCAAAAAACCTATTCTACTTGCGATTGACGGTGTGTCAAAAGAACTAGTTGAAACGGCTGACTGTGGAGTATTTGTAGAACCTGAAAACTCAAATGACTTTGTTGATAAAATTAACTTATACCGGCAACTAAATCCGGAAGAGCTAAAAAGATTAGGTGAAAATGGGTATCGTTATGCCAAAGATAATTTTGATAGATCTGTTTTGGCCAATAGTTATTTGCAGAATCTAAAAAAAATTGCTGATGTATAAAAACACCCTGAAAATTTTATTTGACTTTATTGTAGCTTTTCTTGGATTACTAATTTTTAGTCCATTTTTTTTAATTATAGCTGTTGGACTTTTCATTGCAAATAATGGGAAACCTTTCTTTCTTCAAGAAAGACCTGGTAAGAATGAAAAAATTTTCAGTATTATCAAATTCAAAACCATGAACGATAAAACAGATAATAATGGCAACTTACTTCCCGATCAGCACAGATTAACAAAAATAGGATCTTTTATTAGAAAAACTTCATTGGATGAGATTCCTCAACTTTTAAATGTTTTAAAAGGTGATATGAGCCTAATAGGTCCTAGGCCACTTCGAGTGCATTATTTACCACTATATAATAAAACACAAAAAAAACGACACGAAGTACGTCCAGGTATTACGGGTTGGGCTCAGGTAAATGGTCGTAATGCAATTTCTTGGAAAGAAAAGTTTAAATTTGATGTTTGGTATGTAGAAAACCTAAGTTTAACTCTAGATGTTAAAATTTTTGTTTTAACAATTAAAAAAGTTTTCCAGTCAAAAGATGTTAATAGTTCAAAAACCTTAACTATGAAACCTTTTAAAGGGGATGAATAATATGGAAAAATGTGTTATTTATGGCGCTGGAACCTATGGAGAGGTTTATGCATCTTATTTGAAAGATCAATACAACGTCTTGGGTTTTATCGATGATAACCCCTTGTTAATTGGAAAAAAGGTTAGTAAGTATCCTATTTTAGGAAATTCTGAGTTCTTATTTTCAAAATTAGATCGCACTATTTCAGTATTTGTACCTATTGGAAATAATCAAATAAGAGTGTCTTTGCTTGAAAAGATTAATCAAGAAGGTTTTTCTACACCAAGTTTTATACATTCAGAAACTTTGATACATCACTCCGTATCTATTGGTAACGGAGTTTATATTTTACCTTCTACCAATATAATGCCATTTACTTCTATATCTGATTATTCTATGATAAGTATGGGAGTAAATATAGCTCATCACGTAATTATTGAGAAAGGTTGTTTTTTTTCACAAGGAGTTAATATAGGTGCGTCTATAAATATAAAAGAACAAGCTTATTTTGGAATCGGTTCTATTTTAATGACAGGTGTAAGTAATGTTGGGAAGAAAACAATGATTGGCGCTGGTGCAGTAATAATTAAAGATGTTCCTGATGGAGCTGTTGTTGTTGGAAACCCTGGAAGGATTATTAGGTATAATTAGTGAAATCATCCTTCGGCTCACTTCAACTCCGCTCAGTGACTATCGCTAAGTAACCTTGGTGTATTGCTTTTTCAAAACTGACCTTTCGATACGCTTCGACAGGCTCGGTATACCGCACCCCTTCTATCAGGTGCCAATCAAAGAACTAGATGTGGTCTATCTAAAAGCAAAGTCAAAGTTGTCAGAGCCTGCCTGCCGTATTTTAAGCAGATGAATTTAAAAGCGCATAATAATTTTTAAATTCGTATCAAGGATACTAGCTGCAGAAGACGAACCAAAGGTTTCCGAGTGGCCCCGATGTAAATCGGGATTGTATCGAGGCCACCGACTGTACTAGACTAACCAAGCAAAACTCCTCCTTGAAAATTTCCTTGAAATACCTTGGACATGCCTTTTTATCAATTTACATTTAAGCTTTGAAATAAGAGCTTACATGAAAAATCAAAAACAAGCCTATATGTATGCGGGGATTGCTGTGCTTTTATGGAGTACAGTAGCAACTAGCATGAAAATAGCTTTGCAAAGCTATAGCTTTTTACAATTGCTGTTTTGGTCTTCGGCCACGGCTTTGATGGCCTTGAGTATACTCATGTTGGTGACCAAGAAATACCGAAACCTGGCTAAACTCCCTCCAAAAGCTATTCTGAAGTCGGCTTTTTATGGCGCGGTAAATCCATTTTTGTATTATATCGTTTTGTTTAAAACCTACGATTTATTACCTGCCCAAGAAGCGCAAGCGCTGAATTATACTTGGCCCATTATGCTCAGTTTATTAGCAGTACCCTTGCTTAAACAAAAAATAAGTATAAAAAATATAATGGCTATTGGTATTAGTTTTATAGGGGTACTTATTATCGCTACCGGTGGTAACCTAATTAACTTATCGTTTACCCGTGAGGAAGGTGTTCTTTTGGGTCTCGCATCGGCTATCATCTGGGCCTTATTCTGGATTTTTAACATCAAAGACGAGCGCGACGAGTTAAGCAAACTTTTCTTTAATTTTTGCTTCGGGTTTGTATATATTGTGATTGCCTTGCTCTTCACTTCAGAAGTCGTTTTTATCAACGTTAAAACTTGGCTAAATGCAGTGTATGTTGGCCTATTCGAAATGGGAATCACTTTTGTTATCTGGTCTATTGCCCTTAAAAAGTCGATCACTGCGGCCAAAGTGAGTAATTTGGTGTATTTGGTGCCCTTTTTGTCGTTGGTAGTCATCTATTTTGTGTTGGAAGAAGCTATCCAGCTTCCAACCATAATCGGTCTTTTCCTTATCGTAGGCGGACTGGTTTTTGACAAGGTAAGTTTTAAACAATTGCGTTTTACGAAGTCTAACAAATAACCTATTTTTTATAACTGAATTTGACCTCATCTCAAAAATATATCAAACGCATTCTAGACTTGGTACTGTCATCTACCGGCTTACTTATTGTATCACCTTTATTGCTACTTGGGCTTGTTTTGGCACGTATAAGCACTAGAAAAAATGGTCTTTATTGCAGTACCCGCATTGGTCAAAACGGAATACCCTTTACCATGTGGAAAATAAGGACGATGAAGAATGTCGAAGGACTGGACACAACGGTAACTTCTAGCAAAGATCCGCGTATCACTAAGTTTGGTCAATTTCTCCGCCGTACCAAACTAGATGAATTACCACAATTATGGAATGTTCTAAAAGGTGATATGAGTCTGGTTGGCCCTCGCCCTGATGTTTCTGGGTTCGCAGATCAATTAACAGGAGAGGATCGTATTATATTAAGCATACGTCCGGGGATTACAGGCCTTGCTACCTTAACTTTTAGGAAAGAAGAGGAACTTTTGGCCAATCAAAAAAATCCAGAACGCTATAACCGGGAAGTTATTTGGCCAGAAAAGGTGAGATTGAATAAACTGTACATTAAAAAGTATAGACAACAATTAGATTTTGAAATTCTAGTTAAAACGTTCTTTGGCGGGACAATCTCTCTTTAAAACTCATAACTATATGTAAGCCCTGTCCCATACTTTTCAGGAGTCAGGTTACTATAATCAAATCCAACAATTAAAGACAGACTACCATATTTTTCAAGAGAATATGTCGTATTCAGTATACTGTAAAAGCTCTTTTGTTTGGTTTCTAAAGGTACTGCATATGAACCAGTATTTTCGGAATAGGTATGTTTTGTAAGAAAAGACCATTTTTTAAGAGAAGCTGACAAACCAATATGAATTGCTCGTGCCCGGTTGTTAAAAAAAAATCCTATAGATTGATTTCTTGGAATTGGAGTGATCAATGGTAATCCAATAACTGTATTTTCATAAGTCCATCCTGAATTATAAGTTCCATTATTGAAATAATTATCGGCACCAATTCTCTCTGAGGTAATACCACTTTGATCGGTTGTTTGCACATACTCTATCAAAATACCATCAAGAAAACTACTATATTCTTCTTTGTTCGGTTTAAAGTAAAATCCCCAAGTTCCATCAGGAAAATTTTTTAAAGCAGTGCCTGAACCATCTTCAAAGGGATGTTGGTGATACAATTTAAAAGTTCCAATATCATCATGGTAATTATACTCTAAATTATATATTCCCAAATGGTTCCCTAAAGCATTTTGTTGATCTCCCGAAAAAGCATCCTCTCCTCCTCCTCTAGCAAAAAAGATATCGATAAAATCTGTAAAACCCGAAGGCTGTTTTCCACGGGTGGGTGAAGTTCCGCCCCATTGTGCGTAATGTTCTACCCCTAATGTAATTTTGCTTTTAGCTCCTAATTGCCAATTGACGTATAATCTTTTATAATGAAGCATCGCATCTTTTACAAAACGGTCGTCATTCATTTCATAATGACCAATGGCACCTTCTATATTTATGTTTTTAAAAATTGAAATAGGTGTAGCCGTTTCCAATAAAACACCAGGAATTGCCCTTGCATTTCCAGACAATAAGAAGTTGTCGTTTACAGTGGAAAGACCTTGAAATCGATCGGTTGGGTTTTTGGCGCCAAGTGTGGCTCTTACCCATGAATTTTCAAACTGAAGGTACAACTCGTTTCTTTGTAGCTTATCTTCTACTCCATTTCTTAAAAAAAAACTTACTCCAGCGGTAAAACTAGCTTTATTATTTTCAGATAAAAAATACTGTCCTTTTGTAGCTCCTTCAAATAAGCCATCTGTTTGTGATGATAGCCCTCCATTTTGATTTACAACCATCCAAAAAGGGAGTTCGCCTTCAGTAGATAGGTAACCAGAAGCCGAAACAGAAGAATTTATTTCCAAATTTTGTGCAGTTCCTGAAATAGATATCATTAAAAGGATGGCAATAAAGAAAAGTTTTTGTTTTATACCCATATAAAAAATAGCTACTACACTAATTAAAGATGTTGTTCTTAAATGTCAAAATACTAGCAAGACAAAAATAAAGGTTTGAAGCCAATGAAAAGTATTTATAATTATTAAAATTAAAAAAGGGTATATGTCACTTAAAAAGAAAGGTAGCGAAATAAAGAGTCTCTGTTAGCCCTAGTAAAAAAATGTTTCATTAAATTAAATAATCTTTAACCGTTGTTTCTTCTGAGTGTTAGTGCTCTCCCTCTCTTATAAAGAAACCTCTTTTGCAATATTTATCTTCTTTTTTACTATCTCCTTTTTGTCTAATATTTCAAACTCGGAGTTTTTACTAATAAATTCGGTAACCAAGGCCTTTAATTTTGTAACTACATCTGTATCATCATACCGCAAGGCAGCTTCAATGATTTTTGTCACTTTTCCATCTACAAAATTGAAGTCTTTAGTTACATCTTTTCCTATCATAATTTTTTTGTGATGAGTAGGTAAAGCTTTACTAGTATGACTAATTAATTCTTCATATAGCTTTTCTCCGGGACGTAAACCTGAAATTTCTATATCAATATCCGTATATGGACTATAACCAGCTAGTTTTATCATTTTTATAGCAAGGTCCATAATTTTAACCGGTTCACCCATATCAAAAATGAATATCTCGCCTCCTTCTCCCATCGCACCAGCTTCTAAAACTAGTTGACACGCTTCAGGAATCGTCATAAAATATCTGATAATATCAGGGTGAGTAATAGTAACGGGGCCTCCTTTTTCAATTTGCTTTTTAAATAGTGGAACAACACTCCCGTTTGACCCCAACACATTACCAAAACGTGTTGTAATAAATTTTGTTTTACAGGATTTACCCGTTCCACTAGTATAAAAATTACGTGACTGTACATACATTTCAGCAGCCCTTTTTGAAGCACCCATTACATTACTTGGATTTACGGCTTTATCAGTAGAAATCATCACAAAACGGGATACTTTATTGATTACGGATAGATCTGCTACGTTTTTAGTACCATAAATATTGGTTACTACGGCTTCTGGCGAATTATCCTCCATTAATGGTACGTGCTTATATGCTGCGGCATGATAGACCACGTCTATATCATATTTTTTGAAAAAGGTTCCTAACCTATTTCTATTTGCCACATCACAGATAATACATTTAAAATTAAAGTCGGGATACTTATTGTCCAACTCCAGTTGTAATATATGTAATGGGGTTTCGGCTTGATCTAAAATCAATACCAATTTTGGGTTGTAAGATGCTAATTGCCGCACGATCTCACTTCCTATTGATCCCGCTCCTCCGGTTACCAATATAGTTTTTCCTTTAAGTTGCTTAAACTTTTCTTTTGTATGTAAATCAATAGGTTCCCGCTCTAATAAATCTTCAATTTGTAGATTTTTTACTTGATTTGCGACAGAATTATTTTCACTCCAATCCAGTACCAAAGGGGAATTATATACTTTGATATCATGTTCCAAGCAATCTTCAACAATAGCAAATTTTTCTTTTGAAGTAAGTGAACCTCCAGAAAGAATTACTGCAGTGGCATTTAGTTTTTGCACCTCTTCACTTAGTTTATCTTTAATTTTAACAACTGGCTTCCCTAATATTAATAACCGTTTATTTGAGGATTGAGCAGAAACAAACCCTTTAATTTTGAAACGTTGAGGATGTTCAATATCCAATGCTGCTGCTACAGATATTGCATTTTCATCAATTCCTACAATTAATGCGTTTTCAAATTTGGTATTTGTTTGGTATAGTTTAAAGTATTCGTAAAGTTGCTTAACAGCTAGCCTGAATAAAAATAAAAATGTAAAAGAAAATAGGGCATATACTACAAGTGCAGAGGTCAAAAATATTTTTTGTCCCATAAATGCCCATACACTAATATTAGTAATTAGTAACGCCACAAATGTACTTGTACTGGCTAACACCATTTTTAAGGCGTCCATAAAAGAAGAATGTCTAATAAGACCTGCATAGGTTTTATAAACCAGCATAAAACTTATATTAATACCTAAGACTAAAAGTATTTGTTGTGGTGCAGCTAGTAAGCGAAGGTGATTAATGTGTAAATCTCGTAGAACAACTACTGTAAAGACAATGGAGCAGATTAATAAGAAGACATCAATAACCAATACAGACCACCTTGGCAAATATTTTACATTACGAATATCTAATCTACTTTCTTTTGAAGAAAATATAATTTTTAGAGCTTTACTAAATTTATTTATCATATCAACATTCTTAGCTAATAAAGTGGGGAGTTATCAACTAAAATACTCTGCAACAGCATTTTTAATTCTTTCTTTTTCAGAATTTGTCATATTTGATCCTGAAGGTAAACATAGTCCTTTATTGAAAAGTTTGAAGGCAGTTTCATTACCGTAAAATTTTGAACCTTTATATACCGGTTGTAGATGCATTGGTTTCCACAAAGGTCTACTTTCTATGTTAAAATTAAGCAAATGTAATCTTAATTTTTCTATAATTTGCTGATTATCTGATTTTTTACACGTTATAACGGATAACCAATGATTACTAAAAAAATTTGTGTCAGGCTCAGAAAATACTTGTATTTCTTCAATAGTACTAAAAAGTTCTTTATAAAACACATTATTTTCTCGTCTAAGATTAACATGTTTATCAAGTACTTCCATTTGTCCTCTTCCTATACCAGCAACAATATTACTCATCCTATAGTTGTAGCCTATTTGGGAGTGTTGGTAATGAGGAGCTTGATCTCTCGCCTGTGTTGCTAAGAAAATAGCTCTATCTTTTGTTTTCTTATCTCTACACACTAAGGCACCTCCTCCAGAGGTAGTAATTATTTTATTTCCATTAAATGATAAAATAGATAAATCGCCAAAGGTACCGCATTTTCGTCCTTTAAAAGATGCTCCCAAAGCCTCAGCAGCATCTTCAATTAAAAAAACATTATATTTTTTACAGATTGCTTCAATTTCATCAATTTTGGCTGGCATTCCATATAGGTGGACCATAATCACAGCTTTTGGTTTAAGACCGTTGGCTATACCGTCTTTAATTGCTTCTTCTAAATATTCTGGAGACATATTCCATGTATCTTCTTCACTATCTATAAAGACAGGGGTTGCGCCCATATATGTTATAGGATGTGAAGAACCACAAAAAGTAAAGGTTTGACATAAAACTTCGTCACCTCTTGAAACTCCAGCAATATCTAAAGCTAAATGAATCGCACCTGTACCTGAGGAAACACATGCTATATGAGAATCGTTGCCTAAGTAATCTTCAAGGTCTTTTTCAAAACCATTTACATTGGGTCCTAATGGAGCTATCCAATTTTCAGTAAAAGCTTCATTTATATATTTTTGTTCGTTTCCTCCCATGTGTGGGGAAGAAAGCCATATCTTCTCGTCCATAATCACCATTTTAAAAAAAAATCACCTTATTTATTGAATTTCCTTATCTAGATAATAAGTAGAGCCTAAATACTTATATTAAAGTATCATCCCTGCTGCTACTGTTTCATTTGAGACATTATCAACTAAAATAAAACTACCTGTGTTCCTATTATGTCGGTATTTATCAACCATTAATCTTCGTGTTGTTCTAATGGTTACACGGGCAATATCGTTCATATTCAAATCTTTATCCTCTTCGTTTCGATTATAAGTATTGATATCTATTTTATATAGAACACTTTTAATCATGGCTGTTTGCTGATTAGAGGTATGCATAACTGTATATTTTGCCCTATTTTTAGCAGTTTCATTATTTAACCAACAAATCATAGCGCTAAATTCCTGTTCTGTTTCGGGTTTGTTATTCACTTTTACAATCATATCACCTCTACTAACATCTATATCATCTTCTAATGTGATAGATACAGACATAGGCGCAAAAGCTTCATCTATTTCTCCGCCAAACGTGTCAATGGATTTAATTTTAGACGTAAATCCAGATGGCATTACTGCAACTTCATCATTTGGTCTAAAAATACCACTTGCAACCCTACCGGCATACCCACGATAATCTAAAAAGTCTTCGCTTTGAGGCCTTAAAACGGTTTGTACTGGGAAACGTGCATCAATTTTATTAATATCGCTACTTATATGGATATTTTCTAAGGTATATAATAATGGCGCACCTTGGAACCAATCCATATTCTCTGAACGGTTTACTACATTGTCACCTAATAACGCGCTAATTGGTAAAAAACGTATATCTTTTATATATAGTTTTGAGGAAAATTCTTCAAATTGAGTTATAATAGTATTATATACTTCTTCAGAAAAATCTACCAAATCCATTTTGTTAATACAAACTACTAGATGTGGAATTTGTAATAATGAAGCAATAAAGGCATGACGTTTAGTTTGTTCAACAACTCCATGACGGGCATCAATCAATATTAAAGCTGCATTAGCAGTAGAAGCGCCAGTAACCATGTTACGTGTATATTGTATATGCCCCGGTGTATCTGCTATTATAAATTTTCGTTTTGGTGTAGTAAAGTAACGGTAGGCAACATCTATAGTGATACCCTGTTCCCGTTCGTCTTTTAATCCATCTGTAAATAGAGCTAAATCTACCCCTTCATGACCTTTTTTTTTGCTGGTTTTTTCTACCGCTTCTAATTGGTCTTCAAAAATAGCTTTACTATCAAAAAGTAGCCTTCCTATTAAGGTGCTTTTTCCATCATCTACACTTCCTGCCGTTGTAAATCGTAATAATTGATTTTCACTAATTTTCATTGTAATCGTGCTTCTGTATTATTAAAAGTACCCTTGGCGTTTTCTATCTTCCATAGCTGTTTCACTGCGTTTATCATCCGATCGATTACCTCGTTCTGTCTGTTTCATAGCAGAAACTTCTAAAACAATTTTTTCTAATGTATCTGCATCAGACTCCATACCACCAGTAATAGTAATATCTCCTAATGTTCTAAAACGGATTTTTTTGGTGACGATTTCTTCATTCTCTTCCAATTTTAAATATTCTGAAACAGGTATCCAAGAATTGTTTCGCCACACTACTTCTCGTTCATGAGCGAAGTAAAGTGAAGGAATTTGTATGTTTTCACGTTTAATGTAGTTCCAAACGTCCATTTCTGTCCAATTGCTTATTGGGAATGCTCTAAAGTGTTCGCCTTCAAAGTGTTTTCCATTAAGAATATTCCAAAGTTCTGGCCGTTGGTTTTTAGGATCCCATTGTCCAAAATCGTCTCGATGTGAGAAGAAGCGCTCTTTAGCTCTCGCTTTTTCTTCGTCACGACGCCCTCCACCAATGGCACAATCCACTTTATTGGTTTCTATAGCATCTAAGAGGGTTGTGATTTGCAATGCATTTCGGGTTGCATTTTTTCCTTTTTCTTCAGCTACACGCCCTTGATCAATTGATTCTTGTACCGAACCAACAATTAATTGTGCATCAAACTTTTCTATTAGATCGTCTCTGAACTGAATGGTTTCAGGGAAGTTGTGCCCTGTATCTACATGCATTAGTGGGAACGGTATTTTTGAAGGATAAAATGCTTTTTTAGCTAAATGCGTTACCAAAATAGAATCTTTACCCCCAGAAAAAAGAATAACGGGGTTTTCAAATTGCGCCCATACTTCTCGTAGAATGTAAATTGCTTCAGACTCTAATTCGTCTAGATAATTCAGATAATACTTGCTCATAGTTTCTTTATAACTCTAGTTTGGGTTGTATTGCTTTCAATATAATTTCAACAGATTCTGACACGGAAACCTTCGTTGTATCGATTGTAATCGTTGCCTTATCCGGAGCCTCATAAGGAGCGTTTATTCCTGTAAAATCATTGATTAATCCTTTTCTTGCCTTTGCATACAACCCCTTTACGTCTCTTTTCTCACACTCTTCAATGGGTGTGTCAATGAAAATTTCGACAAAGTTAACATCTTTGACCGTTTTTTTTATCATTTCCCTATCCTTTTTATAGGGAGAAACAAAGGCTGCCAATACAACAACTCCTGCCTTCACAAAAAGGTTCGCTACTTCGGCAATTCTACGGATATTTTCGGTGCGATCTTCCGGTGTAAAGGTTAAGTCATTATTGAGTCCTTTTCTTACATTATCGCCATCGAGAGTATAGGTATGTATTTTTTGTTTATACAACTCTTGTTCTACCGCATTAGCAATAGTGGATTTTCCAGAACCAGACAACCCTGTAAACCAAAGCAGAAATGAATTATGTCCTTTAATTTCAGCCCTTTCCGTTTTGGTTATTTTAAATTCATGTGGAATGATGTTTTCTTTCATAATTTATTTCTATTTTGTTCTTAAAAAGAAGTTTCTGATTCTTCCCAATGGTAACCGTAACCAAATACGCTCGTGTATATAATATAAGATAAACTTAGAAACCAACTCTGCTAAAGCAACATAAAGTGCTGTTTCATCAAAAGCATTTAAAACAGCACCTGAAATTAAAAAGGTTGTTGTTGTAGCAATAACTCGCCAAGTAATTGTTTTATATAAGGTTTGTTTTTGAGTAACTGATTTTCCAACTAAAAACTTTTGCCACAAGCGTTCGTGTACGTAGTATATTACTAGTTTTATAAAAAATTCAATAAAACCAATTTTTAAAGCATTTTCTATACTAGGTTCACCATTGATAGTTGTTATCAATAATACAACTATTATAGTATCCGTGGTAGCAATGCAACGCCAAGAAATACCTTTTAATACACTCCTGTAGTGTGATTCTTTTGTATAGTTACCCATCCCATGTGTCTTAGTTTCGATTTGAGACCAAAAACCAAGGGTTTAATAGATTCTCCTTGTTGTATTGTAAAGGTTTGTTAGTAGAGAGAACATTTACTGTTATACCAACTGCCTTACAAATTGCTTGACCCGCAGCTGTATCCCATTCCATCGTAGGAGCATAGCGAGGATATAAATCTGCTTTTCCTTCTGCCACCAAACAGAATTTAAGGGAGCTTCCTTTTGAAACAATTTCCACCTCTTCGTTTTCTGAAATGGTATCTATAAACTTTTGTGTTTCTTCATTTAAGTGTGAGCGGCTTCCTACAATTCGTGCTTTGTCTTTGTTTTTTATGGGTGCTATCTCTGAAGCATTTTTATAAATTTCACTTAAAGCTGTATCATGGTTTTCTAGTTGAGCTTTAAAAGCTTTTTTGCTATCAATTTCAGCAAAATACAGTGTTTTTGAATCTGGTATATAAATTACCCCCATAATTGGCTCACCGTTATTAATCAAAGCAACATTTACAGTAAACTCACCATTTCTTTTTATAAACTCTTTTGTACCATCTAGAGGGTCCACAATCCAACATTGCTTCCATTGTTTGCGTTCAGAAAAGTCAATTTGCTTGTTTTCTTCACTAATTATTGGAATATCGGTTTGTTTTAAATAGGAAATTATTATATCATTTGCACGTTTATCTGCAATAGTTAGCGGTGATTCATCTTCTTTGGTTTCTATTTTGAAGTCTGACGCGTACACCTTCATTATTTCTTTTCCAGCTTCTACTGAAGCTTGGATGGCAATATTCAATAAATCCATGGTACTATTTTTAGATTAAACTAATCAAAATTTAATTAGAAATTTTACTTTTAAGGAAAGGGTAAAAGTACCTGAACAAAACAATAAATGCGCCAATAATAAATCCGACAATCAAAAACTGCAATACAATCAACACTTTTTTAGGTGCAGAGGGTTTCAGCGGTACAGTAGCAGGTTTTAAAACTGTAAATACTGGTGTATCTTTTTTAACCGTTAACTTCGCACTTTCTTGTTCGCCAGCCAATTGAGAATATACCTCTGAGGATAAACTATATTCAGTTTGTAATTGCTCTAACCTATTTTGAGCTATATTACTGATAACATTTACATTCCTGTCTTTATATCGTGCTAAGGCTGCTCTCTTATCAAAATAGTCCTTTTCAACTTCACTAAACCGTTTATTTATGTATTTTAATTCCTGTTGGGATTTTTGAATGTTATACTCTATAATGAATTTTTGAAGGAGTGCCTGTATATTATTTACTAATTTTGCAGAGGCCTTGGCCTCTGGAAGAGTGCCTTGTATCTCTATATAGCCATCAGCATCATTAATATTTACTGAGAACTTTGAATATAAATAATCTAACTGCTCTTGTTCTTTATTAGTTAGATAAAAAAGAGATGTATCTCTTTTTTGTGTTCCCTCCTCAACTTCTGAAGATGAAAAAGCACCCATAACTTTACCTGGAAGTCCTATTGTATATCCTTTAATAGTGTTAAGAAAACTAGTCTCCTTAACGTTTTCAAGATAGTACGATATGGAAACAGTGCTATCTTGTCCCTTAGCCGGTATTCTTGAGGCTAAAAGTTCTTTTTTAAACGGGGTACTCTCAACAATCAATGGATATTGGGTTGGTAAGACGACATTACCTCCAGATTCACCACCTACATTCACTCCAACTAAGGATGCTAAACCGCTTAATTTTTTACCCAAACCTTTATCAGAAGATATTTGAGGTATAAACGATGATGATGAAGTATATTCTTTTGTGGATAATACTGCAATTATAACCCCCAAAACAAAAAATATCAAAGTTATCTTTATAATGAATCTTCTAGACCGATTTAAAATTTTTAGAATTTCAAGCGTATCAATTTGAAATACTGATTTTTCAGATGTTTTCTCGTTTTCCATATTACTGAAGTAATCTATCGATTAAAAGTCCTAGAGTTGTAAGACCAGTACTTATTCCTACCACTTCTTGTGCAGACAACTTGTTTCTATTTTCTGGCTTAGCTGGCACCAAAATAACGGCACCTGGTTCTAACCTAGGGTAACTCCTGAAAAATAAAAAATGTGATGTGGAAGCAATATCGCCATTGGCATACACTACGTACGTTTTTCCTTTTTTGGCATCTGATGCAAAGCCTCCAGATTTACTAATATAATCTTTTAAGGTCATCCCTTTTTCATAGCGAACCAAAGAAGGCACTAAAACCTCACCTTGAACTTTTACAGTTTGTCTTGTCGATGGAATAATTAACCTATCGCCACTTTTCAGTACTAAGTTATGTTTAGAGTCATTATCCTTGATTATTTTTTGTAGATCGATTCCCACCCTAAACTCTTTTCTGTTTTTAAGCGTTTCTATTTCAGTGCTTGTAGAGTCTTGCTTTCCTGTAATATTTTCTTTTTCTACTAAACCTTCAAAGGTTTCTTTTTGAGTTTCTTCTTTGAAAAAAGGATTTTTCCGTACTAAAGTGGCTCCTTCAATAAAAGCATATTGTGTAATACCGCCAGCTTGTTGCAGCAGGTCAGATATTTTTTCATTTTTGTTTTCAATAGTATAATTTCCTGGATAATTAGCTTCCCCCTCAACCGCTACTCTTATTTGTTCAGAGTAACCTTTTAAATACCGGACGGAAACCCGATCATTAGGTTGTAATACAAAGTTAGAACCGTCATCTAGTGTTAATTCTCCATTTGCTGAAACTTTAAAATTTTCGCTTAATGTTTCATAAGAATCGTCATTTACTCGTCTATAAATATCTATTTTATTTTCGTTCGCACCATCCGTAAAACCATCACCTAACAAGACGAGATCCTCTACTGTCATATTTTCCACGTAGGGTATTGTTATTGGAGAATTAACTGCTCCGTCTATGGTTAAAGTATAATTTTCAGATAAATTATATTTGTTAAAAATCTGAACCTTATCATCCGGTTTCAACGTAATAGATTTATTGCCTTTTAGCATATCTGAAACCGAAAAAGGAGTTACTATTTCGGTTACACCGTCCTCTGTGCTAAAAAGCAAGCCTCTGTCTAAGAAAGCCCTTTCAGTGACACCAGCGGCTTTTTGAATTAAATCATTTACGGTTAATCCATCTGTAAACTCATAACTCCCCGGACGATATACTGCTCCCTCAATACGTATCCTGTTTTCAAATTTATCAATTATTTGATTCACAGTAAGAACATCACCATCTTGTAATGGAGTCTCACTTTCTTTATCAACCAATATTTCTTTTACTACTTTGCGGTCGCCTTCTATCCTTTCTAAAACAACTCGATCTTTATAGGCATTAGAAGTAAAACCACCTGTAAATTCTAACAAATCATTTAAGGTTTCCCCTGGTTTTAGCTCATAGGCACCAGTACGCTTAACGCTTCCGTTTATGTTTACCCTTGAAACATAAGGAGAGATAATAATAACGTCTTGATCTTTTAAGGTTTTATTCCCTTCTTGAGAACCGTTAACCAAATAATCATACACATCAAAATAAGTAACTTCATCGCCATTTCGCACTAATTTAATTTCTCTAAACGTACCTTGTTTTGTTGGGCCACCAGATGCATAAAGCGCATTTAAAACTGTAGACAATCCACTTAAGGAGTATGTACCTGGAACTTTTACTTCTCCAATTATATTCACCTGAACTGTACGAACATTTACCAAAGAGATGTTAAAGAAAACCTTATACGGACTGTTTTCTGCCGCTCCAATCCCTGAATAAATTCTTTTTAATTTGCTCTTAACTTTACCAGAGGCTTCTTTCATAGAAAGCCCGCTTACATACACTGGACCTATACTAGGTATGCGTATAGCACCTTCCCTATCAACCTCTGTACTATAATTACTCTCAGCAGCCCCCCAAAGATTGATAGAAATCTCATCCCCAGGGCCCAATTCATAATTAGATGGAGTAGCCAAATTCATATTAGGTGTAAAAGATATATTTTGGTTATTGAAAAAATCATAACCAAAGAGTGGATCCTTAGTTACTTCTTCATTCATTTCTTTACCAGAAAAACCTATTTTCTCCTCACTTTTGTCAATCGTAAGAGACGTATCTATTTGCTCACCCTTCAATTGGTTACTAGAAGTTCCCATTTGGTTTAGCCTTCGCTCCAATTCGGCAATTTTAGTTGACGAAACTCCTTTTGTAGCAGCTATTGCCTTTAACTGCTCCATGGTATACCCTTGTGATTGTGCCTTTTCCCAATAGGTTTTTATTTGTTCATCAGAAAGGTTTTCTATGTCAGTAGATAGTATGGAAGAAGGGATATCCTGCGCTTTTAAACTGAATGTTATCAAACTAAAAGACAGAAATAAATAAAAGGTGGTTTGTTTTATATTAAAATTCATTTTTATTGAATTGTAATGAAAATTCACTAAATAAGTTGTTTTATTAACGCGCAAAGATAACAATTCTTTAAAGAGATTATTGCTTTTCTCCTTTTAAATAAAAGTTGTTGTACAGTATATTTTGGATTATTTTCAACGTTAAAAAAAGGCTAAACTCCTCGTAAGTATTGGTTTCGACTACCTGACTGCTTAAATTTGTATAAAACTAAAAGAAAATACCATGAGCTACTTAAACTTAGATAAGGAAAAAACAACCACTACTGCAAAAGAACTAAACATACTATTAGCAGACTACCATCTATACTACCAAAAGCTTCGCAATTTTCATTGGAACATTGTTGGAAAAAACTTTTTTGATCTTCATGAAAAATTTGAAGAAATGTACGACGATGCCAAATTAAAAGTAGATGAAATTGCAGAACGAATTTTAACGTTGCGATTCCAACCAGTTAGTAACTATACCGATTATCTTGAAATGTCAAATTTAAAAGAATCACCCTCTCGTACTGAAGATTCAAAAATGGTGAAAATCCTGTTAGATGATCATGGAAAAATACTAAATCAAATGCGAAACGTGATTGATAAGGCTGATAAAGCTGGTGACGAAGGGACTATTGATTTAATTGGTGGTTATATTGCCGATATTGAAAAAATTAGTTGGATGTTAGACGCTTGGTCTATGAAATCTAGTGATACACACCCTGAAGCATAATTAATTGTATCCAAAATTTTTATTAAGCCCGCTTATGCGGGCTTTTTGTTTTTAGAAGCCTAATAGCTTATATCTAAGCCAAAAGACAAGCGAGTGCCTTCTTCTCCTTTAAATGCCGTAAAACTTCCCACTATGGCATTAGTCCATAAAACGTCAAATCCACCTCCGTAGGCATCGTACCATTTTTCTGAAGTATCTCTTTTTACCCAAACACGACCTATATTGTACCCTCCACGTATTCTAACCGTTACAGGGAATAAAGCTGTTTTTATGGGTTGGAACGTATATAATAAATCTCCTTTTCCCAACAGACTATTGAAGCCTTTAAACCTTCCTTCCCGATAACCTCTCAATCCCATTTGGGCACCTAGCGTGGCCGTTTGGTAAAATTCAGGCCTATCTCCTACTTGCAAATGTGTAGAAGCCCCAGTCTCCAAAACAAGCCTGTTATTACTTACTAGTGAATTATAAAACAAAACGGAAGACTTCAAAAAGCCAGTAATATCATTGGATTTTAAATTATCAATCCCTCCTACTGTGGCAGAAAAAAACATTCCTTTACTAGGGAAGTAATCTGCATCGTAATTTCTATAGCTATAAGTAATTTCAGGGACAGCAAAATAAGACCGCAATGTATATTCTTCTGGTGCTGCATCTAACAAGAAATTACTTTCATTATTAATTAGCTTTAGTGTATTTAGATTCAGTTTTAACTGAAAAAAACTTCCGTAATCTGTTTCTTTTTCAAGTGCCAGCCCACCGTGAATTCGTTCCATTTGAATACGATTATAACTTAGCCCTAAATCATCTTCAGGATTGATTGTTTCATTTCCGAAGCCAAAAAAGTTTTCAGTATAATCTAAAGAGGTATACCTACCATCTATCACAAAATTAAAATCGTTAACTACCGCCGCAAACCCTTTTAAAAAGTCAATATCAAATCCTGTGGTTTGAAAATTATAATCAAGTGAAATATTGGTTCTTTTACTGTACGGATTTTTTATAAAATTGAGCTTATCATTTGTATAAGAAGCCTTTAAAGAAACCCCTGTATCGTTATTATACAGTGTTTCCAAGCTAATGGTACTGGCAGAAGATTTCTTCTTTGTGTAATCATAACTATTGGCTTCATAAATATTAGTAGTTTTAAAACGGGCTCCACCTTTATTTTTTATTTCTACCTCATCATCTTTATTATCATACACTACAATTTTTTTTCCTTCTGAAATGTTATAAATATCATCATCTTGCCCTCCTATTAATCGTATTAAAATTTCTTTTTCTACTACACCGTTTACTTCAAAAACATCATCATCGTCCAATCCATACAACCAAATCTCTTTCGTTTCTTCTGAATTAAAAACTCTATCAAATAATACATCGCCTTTTTCCCCATCCTTTATTCTATAGGCAATTATTTGAGTTTTTCCGTTAGGCTGACGGTTTATAACAAAATGATCATCTTTATCGGTCCCCGTCAACATTTGAAACTTTATAAACTCTTGGTAATAACGTTCTACGATATGTACAAGATTTTCTTTTCTTTTTAGAAATGATTTTTTTATCTCGTTACTGGTCGTGTCTTGTACTTCCGAGGGAAGGTCCTTAAAAGCGTTATCTAAAATTTCTTCGTCAATTGCTAGTTGCATTTTTTTGGCTTCTTCCATCCAAACAGATTTATCACTTCGTTTAACAAGGGCACGGTCTAATTTTGAGCCTGCCTTATTAAACCACGCAACATCCTTTATATCTTCGTTATAAATACCGAATTGATTTACTGAACCAGATAACTTTCTAAGTAAGTTTAAAAAGCTACCGTCAAAATTGGCAAATACCTGATCTCGATCCCGTGGAATTGGTATAAACTGCAACTTCCCGTCGTCATCTTCAAACTCTGACCAACGCCATTGATCACTGTGTCTGTCCCAATCGCCTATCAACATATCAAAAATACGTGCTCGAATATACGTCGCTTCGTCTAAGGTATGGTCCTCGTCTTCTCTAAGTTTTTCCAATAAGTCGTCTGTGCTCTCTACATTATCTGGATATCCAAAACTTTTACGGTTTTCATACTCTTCCGCAGGACGTTCTACAATCATATACAATTGATTAGCGTAGTCTTCATTATATTTTCCTAAACGCTGCTGCTTAGGCACATAATACAATTCTGGCGTGGTGTAATATACACCCGCTGCTTTGGCCAGTTTTGGAATTGCAAATGCCCCATAGGGATGTGCTGCTGTGTAAAAATCTAGAATTAAATCCTCAGGTACCGTGTTGCTGAAATATTTCTCAGCGTCAATTCCATTAAAGGTTGTTGTTTCCAACAGTTGAACAGCGCTCTTTTTAAGGGCACGCATATTGTATTCTTTACCATCTTTTGTCACTATTCGCAATGAGCGTGTTTGATGTCCACCTCCTGGTCTTACCACTTCCAATCCTCCATACAACGTATCTAGCAAAGCAGTTGGTGCTGTAACTTTTGTTCCATAAACATTGCGATAATGTTGTCCCCAAAAGGACTTGAAGTAATCAGATTTTTCTACTTTTTCAATATCGTAAACGGAAGCGGTATACGTTTGCGGATATTCTTTTGGAAACGATTCGGTTTTTGGCTCTTCAATTGGTTGGAAAATTTTTCTTCTGAATAATAGATATGATGCGTCTTTTTTTTCTTCCGAAGCATAAAAAGAGACCCAAATACTTCCTTTATCTGTTATTTCAACTGAAGCGAAGCCTTGCTTTCCGTATGAAAAGATACCATTGTCACTTAACGAAACTGGTTTAGCACTAGATGCAGCTCCACTAACCAACTGTTTAAAATTTCCATCTTCGATATACTGAAGGTTTTCCTCGTGCCCTGAAACTATTAGAATGCGATGGTCGGGTTTATTCAGTAAGATTTCAAGTTCCTTCATAAGCTCACTATATCGATAGTTAAAGCGGTTTTGCTTAGACACACCACCTTGTGAACGAATTTCGGTAATGAGTGTTCCTACACCTGGAAAAGGAATATTCCCCTGCAACGGGAAAATATGGTCCCGAAATGAAAAGCGTCCTCCATGAAAACCATTTGTGAACATAGGATGGTGCATCGCAAAAATTATTATTTTATTGGCACTTTTCTTTATTTCACCTGCAATTTCTAAAAGAAGTTTTTCGCGCGTTTTAATCTGGCATTTGTCATTCATATTGGGGTTCTTGTCCCAATCTTCAATAAACCATTGGCTATCTACCGCTATTAATTGTATGTTTTCTGAAAGCTCAATGCTCTCTAGAGGGCAACCATTATTTGGTGTTAAGATATCGCCATCTTCAAAATTTTCTTTTAAGTAATCTTCAATGGTTTCCAGCCCTTTGGTTTTATTGAAATCCCATTCGTAATTTCCTGGTAAAAAATAAGGGGTAGTCCCAGTAGTTTTTGCTACTCGAATTTGAGGATCAAGTTGCTTTTTAAGTTTTTCTTCCTCACCGTCTTCAGCATCTATATTGTCCCCCACAAAAAGAACACTTTTTTCTTCGGAAGCATTCTTTGCAATTATTCTACTTAAAACAGACAAAGTTGTTTCACTATTTTTAGCAGCATTTCCTGTTATATAGATAGTATTTACAACCTCTTCTTGATTAAAAGTATCATCAATTGTTCTATCTAATCGTGTTTGTAGTTTTGATGTCGCACAAGAAGCTAGAAGCAGAAAAGAAAATATTAAGTAAAATGGGGATAATTTCATACAATATGTTATCAGGGTTTCTTAAAAGTCAAATCCTAAGCCGAAAACCAAGCGAGCTCCTTCTACAGAATGAAATAAGCTTGCTGAACCAGTTAAGCCGCCGCTACCGTTTATCCAAAGACCGCCTCCATATGAGTTATGCCATTTTTCTGAATCAAATTCAGGAGTCCACACACGACCTAAGTCGGCCCCACCGTAGAGACCTAATTGTAAAGGGATTAGACCAATTTTGAACTCGTCAAAGCTATATCTAACATCTGCACTTCCTACTAACGAAGACTTCCCTGTAAAGCGTTCTTCTCTAAACCCGCGAAGACCACTATTTGCACCTAAATTAATGCCCTGAAAAAATTCAAATTGACTTCCGAAATTAAATTTTGCACGGACATTGGTTTTTAATACCCATTTTTTATTGGTAGTTAAGCTATTGTAGAAACCGAGTCGGGTTTTTAAATACCCGAATACCCTTTTTAAGTTATCAAAATTACCTGTTACCCCTGTATTAAGGTCGAACATCATCCCAATAGTTGGGTTTCTGGGGTTATCAAAACTTCGGTAGTTATAGATACCTTCAAGAGTACCATAAGGATCGAAATTTTCGGTTTTATCTGTTCTGCTAATATTGGTTAAACCTGGTATATCATTATTTATACGAATGGCTTCAAACTTACCTTGCAATTTAAAAAAGCTACCAAAATTTGAGTTGCGCAACAATCCTGCTTTTGCCATAAGGGTTTGTATTTGAACTCTATTATGATCAAAACCTAAATCATCTTCTGGGTTAATGGTTTCATTTCCATAGCCAAAATAGTTCACCACATAACTAGGACTTGTAAAGCGTGCTCCTAAATTAAGATTGAGATCATCTTGAATATTTGCTATTTCCCCATCATAGTTTATATCAAAACTTCCGCTGTCAAAATAATAACCAATATTTAAACTGTGCCGGCGTGAAAAAGGGTTTTGCTGAAAGCCATTTACTTGATACACATATTGTAAACCCGCTCTATACCCGTCGTCTGGGTTGTAACCAAATGCAGCAGCATACGCATGTGTGTTTTGAATATTCTTTCGATAATCGTATGTATTCAAAGTATAGACATCGGTAAGTCGTAAATTACCTCCATTTTTAACCTCAACGGTATTTTCTTTACTCTCGTGATCATACACCTTTACTCTTTTTCCTTCAACCAACCTATAGACATCATTGCCGTGACCACCAATTAATCTTACGAATATTGGGTTATCGCCCGTTCCAGTCACTTCGAAAATATCTTCTTCATCCAAACCGTAAATCCAAATCTGATTTGTTTCTGAAGCTAAAAAAGTACGGTCAGCCACTAACATTCCCCTATCTTCTGAAGGAAAATTATACGTTCTTACATTTGTTCTCCCATCAGACAATCTCGTTACCTGAAAGAAATCTCTTTTATTGGTACCTTCAATGGTTTGAAGCTTTGCTAAATATGAATAATATCTATCAGCAATGCTTTCAAGATTATCCCTTCTGCCTTTCAAAACAGTTACTATGTCCTGTAAAGACTCATTGTTTACACTTTCGGGGATAGTTGAAAAAGCAGTGTCAATAATTGAGTCTGAAATTGAGTTTTGTAAGTTTTTTGCTGCATTAATCCAATCTTCCCTTCCTGATTTTTTTAAGAGGGCACGATCCAATATAATCCCTTCTTTATTAAACCATCGTATGTCTCGTAGATTTTCATTGTACACTTGCTTTTCATAGGTTCTACCAAATATAGATCTTGCAATATCAAGTACATTTCCTTCAAAACTAGAAAAAGCATCATCCCTGTTTCTGGGTATGGGAACAAAGACATTTACACTATCTTGACGTAAGTATTCTGCCCATCTCCAATGACCTGGTTCTCTATCCCAATCCCCCACAAGCATATCAAATATGCGGGAGCGTATAAAGTTTTCTTCATCTATTGATACTTCACGACCTCTTCGAAGTTTTATAAGGATATCATCTGCTGTTTCAATATCGTCTGGATACTCAAAAAGAGGCTCACCCTGCGTGCTTTCAGCAGGTTCTGTTGTAAGTAAGTAAAGAGCATCCCCAAAATTTTCATTGTAAACGCCTAATTGCTCTTGCTTGGGTATATAAAAGAGTTCTGTTTGATTATGGAATATCCTTGCGGCCTTTGCCAGTGTAGGAAGAGCAAGTGGTGCGTATGGATGAGTTGCAGTATAAAAATCTACCCCAAATGTATTTTTAGGTGTAACTTTAGAATCTTCTTTATCTATCTCTTGTGACTCTGTGTCTTCTTCAAAAACTATTTTTTGAGAAAACTCTAAAGCATTCTTCTTCAAGGCTCGCATACGATACCTATTCCCTTTGGTGTCTTCCAAAATTAAAGCATTATATTCTTCATTCTCTGTTTCTCGTATCACTTTGAGTCCTCCATAAAGCGTATCTAATGATGTGATTTTTGCAGTTACTTTATTGGTATAAGCGTCTTTGTATTTAGCTCCCCAAATGGTTTTAAAAAACAATGCCTCACTAACGCTATCTTGCTCGTAAATAGCAACTTCTTTAGTAGGCTCATAGTTATTAGGCAATACAGAGGCTGGGTATGTTTTATTTGAAGGAAATATTTCTTTCTGAAACAAAAGTTTTGGTTGGTTGTCTTCCGTTCCACCATAATACTTTACAAAGGAAGAACCATCTTCAAAAACATCAAAAACGGCAAAACCTTGTCCTCCATAACTAAAAACACCATTCTGTCCTAAAGCTGCGTATGATGATTTACCTCCAGAACCTGATAATATTTGTACCAATCCTTCTTTTTCTACGTGTTGAAGTGTATGTTCATGCCCTGACGTGAAAACCACTCGACCATGTTTTTTAGCCAAAGCGGCCAAACGATTCATCAGTTTGTTGTAAAGTTCATTATATCTATCTTGAACTGAAACCCCTCCCTGAGAACGTATTTGCACCACTAAAGATGATAATATAGGTAAGGGAAACTTACTCTGTGTAGGGTATAAATGCTTTTCTAACGCAAAATAGCCACCGTGAGTTCCATTGGTGAACATAGGGTGGTGCATCGCAAAAAGAACCGTTTTATTTTTATTTTTTTCAAGTTCATTGGCTATTTCAATAAACAGTTTTTCACGCGTTTTAATTTCACAGTTTTTATTGAAGTCTGGATCACTATTCCAGTCTTCAAGATACCATTGGGAGTCAATAATTAATAATTCAACATTTTCTGAAACTGAAAAATTTATTAACGGGCATCCCCCTGTAGGCTGAAAAGCCAAAGAATCTAAATGTTTTTGAACATACTCCTGCTCACGCTTAAGCCCAACTAACCCTCCAGAATAATATTCATGATTTCCAGGAATAATATAGGTTTGCCCCTTAAAGTCTTCTAGTGCTTTAAACTGGTTGTCCATGTAATATTCGCTGATCTCCCTGTTGGGATGCCCTTCTGCTGGCATGCCATCATCATAGATATTATCACCTAAAAAAATAGCATGATCACTAGCCTTAGTTGGGTTTTTCTTTATGTAATTGTTGAAAATAGTAAGACCATCACTCATTCTATTTAGCGGTGAAATCCCTGCATCACCTACTAAATAAAAAGTGCGTTCTACTTTTCTATCTGCTGGAAAAGAAGGTTTTTCTTCTAGATTTTTATACTGCGGTTCATAAGTAGCACACGCACTTACTATAGTAATTAAAATTAAAAAAAGAGAGTTCTTTTTGAAACGCATACACAATAATAGTATTCTTATTTTACATTGAAAAAGCTACTTTGAAAGAAAACTGAACACCTTCATCTGAAGTAAAAACATTTACCGTACCGCTTAACAAATCGGCAGCATTAATCCAAACACCTCCACCGTAGCTATTATGCCAAACATCTGAAGTATCATTCGGAATCCATACTCTACCCACATCGTACCCGCCAAATACTCCTATTTGTACAGGTGTCACTGCTGTTCTAAAACTATTAAAGCTATATCGTAAATCTGCTCCTCCAGCTAATGCACTACGACCGGTGAAACGGTCTCTTCTATATCCTCTTAATCCATAGTCTCTACCTAATTGCGCGCCTTGATAGAATTCAAAGTTGTTTCCTACATTAAAGTGTCCGACTGCTTTGGTTTTTAAAACCACTTTTTTGTCTTTTGTCAAAGCGTTGTAAAAAGTTAACTTCGGAATTACATATCCAAAAACACGATCACTATCATCAATGCTTTGAGTTCCTCCTGCCGTTAAGCTTGCATGCATCCCTCTACCAGGATTAGCTTTATTGTCAAAACTTTCATAGGTGTATGTACCTTCAGCAGATGCGAAATATTTTCTTTCCTCAACATCTGGGTATCCAATATCTGAAATAAACCTTTCGTCGGTATCTTCTACTTCAACGCCTTCAAATTTCGCTTTAAATTCAAAAGTGCTTCCGTAGCGGCCATCTTTTTTAATTCCTAATGCTCCACCATAACTTCCTATACGCACTCGGTTATAATCTCTACCAAGATCTTCTTCATAATCAAGGTTTACAGTTTCATTTCCGAAGCCAAAAAAGTTTTCAGAAAAATTTGGGTTACGGAAATGCCCTTCGACTAAGAAGTTCCAATCTCCAAAAATATTGGCAAACTCACCGCTATAATTTATATCAAAGCTTTCAGTAGCAAAATAATACCCCGCTTTTATACTGTGCTTTTGTTTAAAAGGATTTTCTTGGAAACCGTGAACGGTAAACGTATCAGAAAGTCCAAGTAAAAACCCATCATCTACATTGTAACCAAAAGCTGGCAATAAGAGATTAATAGTTTTATTTTCTTTTATATAGTCGTAGGTATTGAAATTGTAATTATTGGTAATTCTAAAAGCAGCCCCACCTTTATTTTTAATAGTGTTTTTCTTACTTTTCTGATCATAAACCTTTATTCTACTTCCGTTTTCAATATCGTAGGTATCATTGTTTTGACCACCAACGATCCGAATAAAAATAGGGCGGTTGCCTTTCCCTTTTACTTCAAACACATCATCGTCATCTAAGCCATAAATCCAAAGTTCTTTAGTGTCATCTTTGCTAAAGGTTCTATCAATTATGAGGTCGCCTTTATCACCGTCTTTAATTCTGTAGGCTTTAATATTTGTTTTTCCTTCAGGAAGTCGAGTAATTTCAAAAATATCATCTTTATCGGTTCCTGTAATAATTTGAAGATTTGAAAAATAATCGTAATATTCTGAAGCAATTCTTACAATGTTATCGCGTCTCCCTTTTAGGTTTTCTTTAATTTCTTCAGCAGTTTCATCTTGCACTTCTTTTGGCAAGTCATTAAAAGCATTTTCTATAACTTCATCTGTTACATTTTCTTTTATATATTCTGCTTGTGCCATCCACTCTTCTCTTCCGTAGTTTTCAGCTAAGGCGCGGTCTAGTTTTATTCCGGCGCTATTAAACCATTTGGTATGTTCTAATTCTGGGCCATACACTTGAAATTGACGGGCCGTACTAAATAAAGCACGTACCGCATCTAACAATCCGCCATCAAAATTTGCAAAAACCTGATCTCTATCCCTTGGAATTGGTGTATAAATCTTATCACCATTTTCATCTTCTTGCAAGGCAAATCTCCACTGGTCATTATGACGGTCCCAATCTCCAATCAACATATCGAACATTCGAGCACGGATGTATGCTTTTTGGTTTATTTTATTTTCTTCGTCGTCACGGATTTCTTCCAGCACATCGTCTGTACTAATAATATCTTCAGCATAATCAAATATTGCTTCGTCATATTCTTCGTCAGGACGTTCAACAATCATATACAGTTCATCTCCATAAGTTTCATTAAATTTACCAAGCGCCTTTTGTTTAGGGACGTAAAATAATTTGGGATTGGTATGGAATACTTTCGCTGCATCTGCCAGTTTTGGAATGGCGAAAGCTCCATAGGGATGCGCTGCCGTATAAAAATCTAGGATTAAATCTTCTGGTAAAGTGTTTTTAAAATCGCTTTCAATTACTTCATTTTTAAGAATTACAGTCTGTAAAAACTGAACAGCACTCTTTTTTAACGCTCGCATATTATAATCGTGCCCTTCTTTGTCCACTAACCGAAGAGACACCGTTTGATGACCTCCACCAGCACGTTCTACGGTTAAACCACCGTACAATGTATCTAAGTCTACCGTTGGAGCTAAAACTTCTTTACCGTATGTTTTACGATAATGATCGCCCCAAACAGTTTTGAAAAAACTGCTTCGGTTTACTAAACTATCGTTATAAACAGCTGATTTTACCGTTTTGGGAAACGATTCAGGTAATTTTGAAATATCGTATTCTTTTTCTGAAGCGATTATTTCTTTTTCAAATAGTTTAGTTGAAGTTCCATCTTCTTCTGCTTTAAAAAAGGCAACTGAAGTAGAACCGTCCTTATAAATTGTAACGCTACTGAAACCTTGCCCACCATAGGAAAACAGTCCATTCTCACCTAAAGCTGCAGCGGTAGCATCGCCACCAGAACCTGAAACCACTTGTTTTGCATTCGCTCCTTCAATGTATTGTAATGAACGGTCGTGACCAGAAACCAACACTAAGTTTTTGTGGTCTTTCACTAATACTTCAACTCTTCCCATTAATTCGTTGTAAGCTTCATTATATCTATCTTGCGAAGATATTGCTCCTTGGCTTCTTACTTGAGTTATTAAAGAAGCAATACCAGGAATTGGCAATAAATGATTTTTAGCAGGATATTTCCCTCCATATTTACCATTGGTGTACAACGGATGATGCATTGCTAGAATAATGGTTTTTTGCTTTGCCTTTTTAAGCTCTCCTTCCAGTTCAACTAAAAACTTAGCTCGGTTTTTAATCTGGCACTTATCATTCATTTTTGGATGCTTATTCCAACTTTCAATATACCATTGCGTATCGATCATTATTAAATGAACAGAGTCGCTAATATCTACCTCTTCAATGGGGCATCCGTTGTTAGGTTCTAATACAGAATCTGAGTTTAAAGCTTCTTTCAGTAAATCTTCTTCCAGTTCAAGACCATCTACACCAGATTTCCAATCTAGGTTTCCTGGCAACACATTTACAGTGCCTTGAAACCCTTTAATAGCTTCTAATTGTTTTTCAATTATTTGTTTTGCTTGTTCTTTTTCAGGTGTTTCATCTTCAGGAAGACCTTCAGGATAAAAACTGTTTCCGAGGAACAACAGATTGTCATTCTCTGTATTTTTTTCAGCTATATACTTCTGAAACGATTGTAATGCTAAGTTTTTTTCTGTTTCACCTATGGAAATATAACCGGCATCTCCAATAAGATAGAAGGTTTTATCCACTTCTTTTCCAGCCATTTCCGTAGAGATGGGTTTATTAGTTGAAGAATATTGAGGTTGGTATGTAGCACAAGCAGAAAACAGCAGTGCGATTACAAAAGTTATAAAGATGTTAATTTTTTTCATAAGCAAATTAAAGCGTAGTATTTTTAGTAATTTGGATATTTAAAACTGAAATTTTTATGAGCGATAAAGATATAATTGAAGCAGCGGATAATTTTGTGCTTAATCTTTTTAAGGAGAAATTACCCAACACCTTTGTCTATCATAACTATTCGCACACAAAACGTGTTTATAAAAGTATAAACGAAATTATTGAAGACTCCCAAATTTCTGTTAAAGATGCTACTATCCTTAAATTAGCTGCCATATTACACGATACGGGATACATTAAAACACGTGAAGGACATGAAGAAGAAAGTGTGAAAATTGCCCTCGAATTTTTAGAATCTAAAGATGTTGAAAAAGATATAATCGATGGTGTTGAAAAATGCATCATAGCGACCAAGTTTAAAAACACAACTCCAAAAGATCACTTAGAAGAGATTATGCGCGATGCAGATTCTTCGCATTTTGGAAAAGATTATTTTGAAGAAGCCAGCGAATTTTTAAGGCAAGAATATATAGCCCAGAATATTAAAAATTATACTCCACAAGAATGGCGCGATGAAAACATTGATCTTCTTATAAATAAACACAAATTTTATACTTCTTATGCTTTAAACAATTGGCAAAATACCAAACAGGAAAATCTTGCTGATTTAATTAACAAAAACAAAAAGATTAAGAAGAAGATTAAAAAAGAAGAGTTAAAAGCGCAATTAAAAGCAAAGTATAAGGATAAAAGTGTAGATCGCGGAATTCAAACTTTTTACAGAACTGCGCTTAGAAACCATATAAAACTGAGTGATATTGCCGATACCAAAGCCAACATTTTGCTTTCGGTAAATGCTATTATCATTTCGTTGGTGCTTTCTAATTTACTTTCAAAATTGGATAATCCTTCCAATGATTATTTAATAATTCCAACAGCGATATTTGTGATTTTTAGTGCCGTCACTATGATTCTTTCAGTAATTGCCACACGACCTAATGTCACAAGAGGTGAGTTTACCAAAGAAGATGTTGACAATAAGAGTGTAAATCTAGCTTTTTTCGGAAACTTCCATCGTATGGAACTTTCAGAGTTTGAATGGGCTATGGATGAATTATTGAAAGATAGAGATTATGTGTACTCATCTCTTACTAAAGATTTATATTTTTTAGGAAAAGTACTAGATAGAAAATATCGAATTTTAAGATGGACCTATACCATATTTGTTACAGGAACTATTATTTCAATTCTAGCTTTTGCAATATCTTTCTATTTAGGCGGTTCTAGAATGTCTTAATTATTGATTTCAGTAATTAAATCATCGTAGGTGTAGTATTCTTTTTTATTGTCTTTATTTTTAGAATACAACACACTAACTCGTATTGCTTTGAGCCCTGTAACCCCTTGCAGGTCTTCTAGTTCTACAATCTCAACATCTTTATCTAACTGTCTTTTATGCTGAAGGAATGATATATATTTTAAATATTCTCTCTCATCTTCTCGTTGCGAGTAAATAATAACGATTTTCCCTTCTTGAGTAACGCGTTCTTCAGTGCCTTTTATATTTGCTTTATCAACTCGTTTTTTTACAACTTCGTAACGGGCATTGTAGGTTCCGTCAACATCAAAACGTTTTTCATCCATTCTAAATCGAAGCGATAAGGAGCCGTTAAAAGCTAAAATCATAGAAGCGACATTTAACTTCACCGGCAACTGCTCTTTAAGTTTATAATAGCTATTTTCCATTTCGCACATTACCTGCAATTGCCACAATCTCAAATTATATAAATATACTTTGTTAAAACTTTTATGTTTAGTAATCGCTTCACCTATATACAAATTATGCTCAACCCCATCAGTTTTAAAGCGCTCAAAATAATGTGGGTACATTTCTTGGGCTTCCAATTGTTTTTTATCGATAATTGAGGCCATACGCTTATTGATAGTCATTACAGCATCATCGTAATCTTTTCTATATTTATAAATTAGACCGCTGTTTTCATCTACTTGCTCATGATAGTCTATAATTAAACCCTTTAAATTCTCACTTTTACTACTTAAATGTTTAAATAAAGGAATTATCTCAATGCGTAAAAACTTCAACACTTGGCGCTCACTATCTACTTGCAAACCTTCTTTAAGCTCTGTAAGGTAATTTGAAATTCTAAATTCCAAATGTTCATATATAGGAAGTGGTTCAAGGTTATCTATCTTATTAATAATTTCCTTAATTTGCTTCAATTGAAGTATTAAATCTTTAATAGTGGCATTATTTCTGGCTTCCGAAGAACCTTTCACATCAATTTGTCCATATAATGGATGTACATCTTCAAAAACAACCTCTTTAAAATAAGTTGGGTTTCCTTGTGCAATTTGGTTTAAATATCGTTTAGCTTCTTTTCTAAATTTCCAGTGAACACTTGGGTGTAGTGAAGTACATTCTTCTTGAATAATTAATTCGAGTTTATTCTCAATTTGTTTTTTTCCACGAATCACCGAATCTACTAAAAACGGCATAACCGTATGTAGCTTATTGGCATTTATAGAGTTAAGGTCATTGATGTTTGGCGAAACTAACTCTAAAATACCTAATACTTTATCTTCTTTATTCACTATGGATGCTAAGATGGCACTTTTAATGCCTTGATCCTGTAACTTTTTGTATAAAATATTATCAGGATATAGTTTACGGTATTTTGGTACGTTCGATATACAATAGAACTCTTTCTGCTTAAAAAGTTTGTAGTATGATGCATCGCAAAGTGCTGTTTGGCAATGCTGTTTGTCTTTATCGTTTAGAATGAAACTATCAACGTTCTTAAATATGAATTTTTCGAACAATTGATCTTCTTCATTAAATTCTGAAAATCCAATTTTTAAGTCTTGAAGTTGAAAAATAGATTTGAAAATAGATTCAAACGTTTTAGTGTTATCTTCAGTTTCGGGGTTATTACGTAATAAATTGGATTTAAAGTCTGAAATGGAAGCATCTAAGGTAACATCGAACATATTGGCAATTACAAAGCCTTTAAAAATCCAACTTCCAGGAGGAAATTTTTCTTTCCAAAGTGCAATATTGTCAAACCCATCTAACAACTCTTCAACATCTTCTTTTGTAATATCTTTCGCCTTATCAGTTGGTATTAGATCAACAAAATCACCATTATATAGAATACGGTACGTATGGGTAACACCGTCAGCATCTGGTATTTTATAGTGCAATGGGCTTTTAAAATCTACATTATACCCATAATGCACATTTAAAATGATGCTACAGCTCATTATATAGGTATAGTCATCATCAAAATTGGTTAGCTGTGGTATATATTCCTTTCCAGCTGCTGCAAGGATGTCTTTATATCTTTTTGACGATTTAAAAACGAATTCCTGAAAAGGAATAGTGGCCAACTTTATTTCATTTTCCTGCAATATAGAAGAAAACAACTCATCCAGAATAATATCGATTTGTTCATCATATTTCTCAAATTCAGCCTTGGTGGTAATACCTTCTTCTAGAATAGGATACTTATCAGCAATTTCCAATACAGCTTTTGCACGATCCCTAATCATTCTTTGAGGATCATCCAGGTGAGCGCGATACTTATTAAAAAGCTTACTGAAGCTTACTTGTATCTTTAAGGGAAATTCCCTGCTTTGTGTTTTCATTTTCAATTAATTAACCGCTAATTATTTTACTCTAAATTATAATTTTCTTTCTATAATAATTGATTGTTTTAACAAATTAACAATAATTTGAGAGTTGCATTTTTTTTCAGAAACAAATACTGTTATTTTTGCGCTTACAAATATACCTATTATGAGACGATTATTAGTTACATTACTTACAGCAACATTATTGATTTCCTGTGCAGGTGATAGCAATACATTCACCCTTAAAGGCACAGCCAATAACTTTGATGACGGCACCGAAGTATATGTTTACAGTATCAAAGACAGCAACCAACCCAAGGTAATAGACACACTTACCATAAAAAATGGCACTTTTGAGGGCACGTATCCAAAGAGTGATAGCATTTCTGTTAACTATATTAACGTAGAAGGTGTTCAGGCAAATATTGTTTATTTTCCTGAAAACGAAGATATGAATGCCACGCTTTATAAAGACAGCATTGGCTCTTCTTTTGTTTCTGGAGGAAAACAAAATGAAGCTTTTACTTCTTTTTCTGAAAAAATGCGAACTATCAACGAGAAGAAACAAGCTCAAATGAAAGAGTTTAGGTCTGCTCAACAAAGTAGCGATGTAGCTACCATTAAACAAATTCAGCAAGAAAATGCGGCTTTAACAAAAGAAGAAACTGAATTTAAAAAGGAATTTATAAAGAACAATAAAAATTCTCTTTTTTCGGTAATGCTTCTTTCTGAAATGATTTCTCGTAAAGAGATGAATGCTGAAGAAGCAAGCGAGGTATTAAACAATCTTTCTCCAAAAGTAGCTGCCTCTCCTATTGTTACGCAAGTTGAAGCAATGATTGCAAATGCTAGAAAAGCAGATATCGGCTCAATAGCTCCAAACTTTAGTGCTCCTACTCCAGAGGGCGAAACATTATCCTTAAAAGATGCAATGGGAAAATATACCATTATTGATTTCTGGGCATCTTGGTGTAAACCTTGTAGAATTGAAAACCCTAATGTGGTTAAGGTTTATGAAAAGTACCATGACAAGGGGCTGAACATTATAAGTGTTTCATTAGACCGTCAAAAACAAAAAGACAAATGGATAAAAGCCATAGCCGATGATAATATGGATTGGCACCACGTATCAAACCTACAATTTTGGCAAGACCCCATTGCAAGACAATATAACGTTAGAGCGATTCCGGCTACATTCCTTTTAGATGAAAACGGAAAGATTATCGATAAAGATTTACGCGGTCCTGCTCTAGGGGCCAAAATGGAATCATTGTTAGGTAGTGAATAATTAAACACTAATACTACAAAATAAAAAGCCTTGAAACAAAACTAGTTTCAAGGCTTTTTATTTGATTTGACTTGCATTCTAATTTAATAAAAAGCTAATATTTACTGTTGCTTTTAATTTAATTTCTCCGGGTGCGAGTGGTTGTTGACCACCAGAAGCGTCATTTTCCATCATAGCCGATTTATACATTCTTGGTTGCGGATAATCGGGTTGTTGAAATTCACTGATCAACACCGCTTTACCGATGGATTGATTCAATACACTTGCATATTCCTCTGCCTTCATTTTAGCGTTTTCAACTGCTTTTTTTCTAGCTTGTGCTTTTAATTCATCTTCATTTGAAGCCGAAAAACTTACTCCATCAATACGGTTAATACCACTTTGTAATAAACCATTCATTAAATCTTCATATTTTGAAAGATCTTTCAACTTAATTGAAATTGCTTGGTTCGCACTATAATTATATGTTTTACTGTTATAATCATAATTTTTGTTCAATCGTATGTATTCTGTTCTTACATCTTTCTCATCGATACCCATTTTCTTTATAAATGATAATACTTTTGAAACGGTACGGTCATTTTCTTGTTTAATTATGGTTGCATCTTTTCCGGTGTTTTCTACACGAATATCTATGTTAGCTTCATCTGGAACAGTATTTATAATCCCTTCGCCAGTAACTGATACCGTAGGTGTTGATGTATTTTGAGCGTGTGTCATCATAGTAGTTGTTAAGAGAATAACTAAAATTTGAAATGTTTTTTTCATAATGTTCTTTTTTAAATTTTTCCGAGTTTATGTAATACAAATAATAAAATAATAGGAATGGCCAATACGGCAACAATCCACAATTGCGTTTGCAATAATATAGGTGCAAATGCAATAGTTAAAACATACCCTGCAATAGCCCCGCCAAAGTGTGCATAGTGACCAATATTTCCTAATCTACTTTTCATTCCGTAGATAGAATACAGTAAATACAGGATGCCAAAAATCCAAGCAGGAATGGCGATTGGAATAAAAAACAAGTACAACCCCATATCGGGATAAAATAAAATTGCAGAATACAAAACCCCCGTAACGGCTCCACTTGCTCCTACTGCACTGTAATGGTATTCTTCTTTATGAAAAAAGAAGGACAGTAAATTCCCTACAATCAAACTTGCCAAATAAATCAATACAAACTTGATTACCCCAACCGAACTGATTACGACATTGGCAAAAAAGAATAGGGTAAACATATTAAAAAACAAATGTGACCAATCTGCGTGTAAAAAGCCCGAACTTGCCATTCGTATTTGTTCTCCGCGACGTATTCCGGCTATGTTAAATTTATACTTTTCAAAAAAAGAAAAATCATTAAAGCCTTTTATTGAGATAATTACATTGGCTGCAATGATTATAATGGTTGCAATATGAAGTTCTGGCATATCTTTTCAGTAAAATTAAACGGTTGTTATGCAATAAAATTAGTTAGTTTTGTAGTAAAATCACCTATGCAAAGGCTACTTTATTATTTGTTGTACCCCATACTTTGGCTAGTTTCTATTCTACCCATGTGGCTATTATATATCAAATCGTCAGCACTGTACATAATTACATATTATATAATTGGCTACCGAAAAAAAGTAGTTAAAAACAACTTAAATCTCGTTTTTCCAGACCATTCTTCGGAAGAAATAAATCGTATAGCCAAAGGCTTTTACAAGCATTTATGTGATATTATTTTTGAAACCATAAAGAGTCTTACTATTTCTGAAAAAGTAATTAGCAAACGCTTTCAGTTTGAAAATTTAGAGCTGTTGGAAGAGTTGAAAGCAAAAGGAAAAAGTACTTTGCTTATGAGTGGTCATTATGCCAATTGGGAATGGATGGGGATTTTAAACAAGAAAACAAGCTATAAATGTTACGCGGTTTATAAAAAACTAGATAATCCTTATTTTGATTCCCTCGTAAAAAACATTCGTGGACGTTTTGGGGCTGAAACAATCACCAATAAAAAGATAGTACCATTACTTTTTAGGAATGCGAAAAAAAATATAAACTCAGCAGCACTTATCCTCTCAGACCAATCCCCTAAAAAGAACGCGTACAAACATCGGGATACGTTTATGGGTATTGATGTTCCTGTTTTTACTGGTACCGAAGAACTTGCTAAAAGATTAGACTTCGCAGCTGTTTACTTAAAGATTAAAAAAATAAAAAGAGGCTATTATAAAGCTTCTTTTGAATTGCTTGCCGAAAACCCAAAAGAATACCCTGATTTTGAAATCACCCGAATGTTTTTAACGGAGATTGAAAACCAAATTAAAGAGCAACCAGAGTTTTACCTCTGGTCGCATAAACGTTGGAAGCACCGGTTGTAAGTACGAGTTTTAAGATACAACTTTCAAGGTACTAATGACGATTTAGCCGCAATTTATTGCCAAAGGTGGCTGAGTGATTCCGCTGAAAAGCGGAATTGTATCGAAGCAACCGCCAGACGAATTAGAATTGTCTTCGATAAAATTTTATGGAATCAAGGTTTGACAGTTTTATTGCTATACTTGCACCATAAAATCACTCAGACACCCTTGAATTAAGATGTGGGTTTTGCCTTAAAAGTTTATCAACTCATAACTAACATAACCTACCCCGCAATCGCCTTAATTTCTGTAATAAAGCGATCTGCTAAAGTATCGGCATCTTTCTGTGATGGCCCTTCCGTATAGATTCTAATGATTGGTTCTGTGTTCGATTTGCGAAGATGAACCCAATTTTCAGCAAAATCTATTTTAACGCCGTCAAGCGTATTAATTTCTTCTGAAGCATACTTACTTTCAATCGATTTCAGAATTTTATCTACATCTAATTGAGGGGTTAGCTCAATTTTTTTCTTACTCATATAATATGATGGGTAGTGATTCCTGAGTTCACTTACTGCAATTTTTTCTTCAGCTAAGTGACTCAAAAATAGAGCGACTCCTACCAAGCTATCCCTTCCGTAGTGTAATTCTGGATAAATAATACCGCCATTTCCTTCGCCTCCTATCACGGCTTTCGTGTCTTTCATTTTCTGAACCACATTCACTTCACCAACAGCACTTGCAGTATACGTTCCGTTGTGTTTTTCGGTAACATCGCGCAAGGCACGAGAAGAAGACATATTGCTAACGGTATTTCCCGGATTGTGCTGTAGCACATAATCTGCAACGGCAACCAAGGTATATTCTTCACCAAACATTTCGCCTTTTTCGTCTACAAAAGCCAATCTGTCAACATCGGGATCTACCACAATACCAAAATCGGCGTTTTCATCTACTACTTTTTTCATTAAATCGGTAAGGTGCTCTTTTAAAGGCTCTGGATTATGTGGAAACTCACCCGTAGGTTCACAAAATAACTCTACAGCTTGAACGCCCAACGCTTTAAGTAATAATGGGATTGCAATACCACCCGTTGAATTTACGCCATCGACAACCACTTTAAAATTTGCTTTTTTAATAGCTGAAACATTTACCAAAGGTAATTCCAGTATCTCATCAATATGTAAGTCGATATACGCATCGTTTGTAGTTATTTCTCCTAAGTCGTCTACTTCAGAGAAATTGATGTTTTCGGCTTCAGCAATATTCAAGATTTCTTGTCCGGCTTCAGCATTTAAAAACTCACCGTCTTTATTTAATAACTTTAGCGCATTCCATTGTTTGGGATTATGGCTTGCTGTTAAAATAATACCGCCATCTGCATGTTCCATCACCACAGCCATTTCAACTGTTGGTGTTGTTGATAGGTTAAGATCAATTACGTGGATTCCCATCCCCACTAGGGTATTCATAACCAATTGTTGAACCATCTCGCCAGAAATACGGGCATCACGCCCTACAACTACACGGTATTCTTCTTTCTGTCGTTGTTTTTTCACCCAACTGCCATAAGCCGCTGCATACTTTACAGCATCAATTGGAGTTAAATTTTCACCTTGCGAACCGCCAATGGTTCCACGTATTCCCGAAATAGATTTTATCAATGTCATGAGTTCAAATTTTTAAGCAAATATACTTTTTTTAAGATGCATTACTACCTCATGATTTTGTAAATTGTACCGATGAATTTTTTAGCACACATCTATCTTTCTAGTGAAGATGAAGGTATAACCATAGGAAACTTCATTGCCGATGGCATTAAAGGTAAAAAGTATAAAAAATATCCTTCTAACATTCAGAAAGGTATTTTATTACATCGTGAGATAGACACCTTTACTGATAGTCATCCTACGGTACGGCAAAGTACAGCGAGACTTCACGAGAACTACAGTCACTACAGCGGAGTAATTGTCGATATTCTATACGATCACTTTTTAGCTAAAAATTGGAACCAATATCATAAGCTTCCACTAGATGTGTATGTAGAAAATTTTTATGATTTACTTCGGAGTAACTTTGCAATGCTACCTACACGCATTCAACGTATGATGCCGTATATGATTGCAGACAATTGGTTGTTGAGCTATGCTACCGTTCGTGGTATTAGCACCATTTTAGACCAAATGAATGTTCGCACCAAAGGAAAATCTAAAATGAATTTTGCCGTATTGGAACTCGAACAATATTACGATGAATTTGAAGCCGAATTCACTTCCTTTTTTGATGAGCTAATACTATTTTCAGAAGAAAAACTAAAAGAATTATGAAAGCACTCCCCTATCTTTTTTTCTTTTTACTAATTATATCGTGTAAAGAAGTACCTCAAGTAAAAGAACTTCAAGAAGAAACCAAACAAGAAATAACAAAAAAGCCTGTAAAGAAAGCAGTCATTGCCGATAGTGCTATGGTTGTTTCTGCTCGTGAAGAAGCTTCAAAAATTGGAGTCGAAATCTTAAAAAAAGGTGGTAATGCTTTTGATGCGATGATCGCTACCGAAATGGCACTGGCCGTAACCTATCCCTATGCAGGAAATCTGGGTGGTGGCGGATTTATAGTGTACAGAACCCAATACGGCGAATTAGGAAGCATCGATTACCGTGAAAAAGCTCCCAAGAGGGCTAGCCGCGATATGTATTTGGATGAAAATGGAGTGTACAATACCGAAGAAAGTAAAACAGGAGGTTTGGCTGTTGGCGTTCCAGGAACCATTGCTGGTATTTTTGCAGTTCATGAAAAACTGGGTTCTTTACCTATGGAAGTTATTTTACAACCAGTAATAGACCTCGCTACAAATGGGTTTTCATTAACCGAAAGCCAAGTAAAGCGTTTTAACGAGTACGGTCCTATTTTTAAAAAAGTAAATAGTGAAGAATCCATCTACACTAAAACCTATAGTGCCGGAGATACGTTAAAAAACAAAGCGTTGGCAAACACTTTATCTCGAATTGTAAAAAAGGGATTAGCTGGTTTTTATGAAGGGGAAACAGCAAAAACGTTAGTTAATTTTATTCAGAAAAAAGGAGGCATTATCACTCAAAAAGACCTTGAAAGCTATGAAGCTGAATGGCGCGAACCCGTTGTTTTTGAGTACAAAGATTTAAAAGTAATTTCCATGGGGCCTCCTTCAAGCGGTGGAGTTGTGTTGGGGCAGATTTTAAATATGATTGAGCCGTACCCCATTGAAACGTATGGGCACAATTCGGCTAAATATATTCAATTACTTACCGAAGCAGAACGCAGAGCGTATGCAGATAGAAGTCATTATCTGGGCGATCCAGATTTTATAACTATTCCCACCGATTCTTTATTATCAAAAAACTATGCAAAGCGAAGAATGGATAATTTTTCTTTTGAAGTCGCAACACCTTCAACGGAAATAAATCCTGGTAATGTACAAGGTTATGAAAGCACTGAAACAACGCATTATTCAATAGTTGATCAGTTAGGAAATGCTGTTGCAGTCACGACAACGCTAAATGCTGCTTTTGGTTCAAAATTATATGTAAAAGACTTGGGGTTTTTCTTAAACAATGAAATGGACGACTTTAGCGCCAAGCCAGGAGAACCTAATATGTTTGGCCTAATTGGTGGCGAAGCAAATGCCATAGAATCTCAAAAACGTATGTTAAGTTCTATGACGCCCACTATTATTGAAAAAAATGATAGCCTCTGGATGAGTGTTGGTACTCCGGGTGGCTCTACTATTATTACTTCTGTGTTGCAGACTATCCTAAATGTATCAGAATTTAATATGGACATGCAACAAGCTGTGGATGCCCCGCGTTTTCACCATCAATGGTTCCCAGATGAAATTATATTTGAACCTCAAGGGTTTTCAGAAAAATTAATGGATAGCCTACAAACAAAAGGTTATATTATTAATAAAAAAGAGACTCCCGTTATAGGAAAAGTAGATGCTATTTTAGTATTACCAAATGGAAAATTAGAGGGTGGTGCCGATAAAAGAGGTGATGATACCGCCAAAGGTTTTTAAAATAAGCAGAAAACATCAACACTTAATCGATACTTTTTAACCTTATATCTAATTGTAAGTATTATACTACAATTTGTAAGAAAATTAGTTAATTTTGAGAGAGTTAAATAAGTATAAAAAAAGCTGGGGAGCCTAAATTATATCACACAAAATTTTACCATTTATCTATTTTAATACAAGCCCTACATTGTAGTTGGTTTGTCACGAGTTTCCTTTGCTTTTACACTAAAACTATTTATTTGCCGAGCCCCTATGAAGAAGAGATCTTTTATTAAAGATTTACACACTCTCATTCCACTAGTGTTTAGTGGGCTTCTTTGTATTGGACTAACTTTTATTCTTTGGCAGAAAACTACCTTATTGCTTCAGTTTGAAAAACAATTAATTGATCTTTCTCCAATATTTATTGCTATTAGTGGTTTTCTATCTGTTTTTATTTTGTTGTACTTAATCTTATTAACGGTTAATTTAAAAAAAGACAAAGAAATTGGAGTTAGTGGTATAGAAGTCTTAAACCAGAAAATGCATGCTTTTAGAGAAATCATAGAGATTTTACTTCAATCAAAAATGTGGTTACCTGGATTGAAGGAGTACATTGATGAAGAATTTTCCGGACTTACCTTTTTTCAAGTCAAAGAGTTTTATAAGGGAAAATCAAAATTAGCAATTGAGTTTTTACAAGAAAAAAACAATTATGCCGATACTGAAAATCTCTATCTAGAACTAAAATCACTAGTACAAACAGATGTAAAGCAAAAACACATCCCCGAAATTATTACTAAACCAGAATTTTATAAAAAAGACCTTATTCAAAAATGGTTAGAACATAAATGTGGGTCTGGACTGTGGTACTATTTTGGTTACAAATATGGAGCATATAAAGACGCATTAGACCTTGAAGCTATCTACGAAAGGCATCAAGAAAAAATTATGATGCTTGCTAATTCTATAGATAGTAAAGAGTTTGAAGATTCATCATTTAATGAGGTTTTTTTATCAAAATTAGGAGAATACATGACCAATAACGTTTTACCAAAACTATATCAACTTCAAGAAAAATCATCAGAAAAACTTCCATCTATTTCTCGTTACTTATATGTTATCTTTTTAGTATTGGTGTTTTTTGGTGTGTTGCTTCCTTTGGCGTATTTTCTGTTCAGCCTAAGTATATTGTCATTAATTATTAGCTATGCATTTGTAATCAGTGTTGTTTTCTTTATAAGCACAACTTTTTTCCGCTTTTTGAATAACTCAATTAACTAATAATGAGTTTTTTTTCTTCAGAAAAACATTAGAAGCAAGCCAAACCAAGTTCTAAAATTTCAGTTCAAATGAGTACCTTTGCAAACTATGGCAAAAAATGATGATTTTATTGAAGTTTTAGGGGCACGTGTTCATAATTTAAAGGACATAGATGTTAAAATTCCGAGGGATAAGTTGGTTGTCATTACTGGTTTATCTGGTAGCGGAAAATCTTCATTGGCTTTTGATACTATCTACGCAGAAGGTCAACGAAGATACATTGAAACATTCTCTGCCTACGCTCGCCAATTTTTAGGAAATTTAGAACGTCCAGATGTCGATAAAATTGATGGACTCTCTCCTGTTATTGCTATTGAACAAAAAACCACCAGTAAAAGCCCACGATCTACCGTAGGTACCATTACCGAAATTTATGATTTTCTTCGTTTGTTATATGCACGTGCCAGCGATGCGTATAGTTATAATACAGGCGAAAAAATGGTGAGTTATAGCGATGAGCAGATTAAAAATTTGATTATTGAAGAGTTTAATGGAAAAAAAATTAGCGTTCTAGCTCCAGTTATCCGCTCTAGAAAAGGTCACTACCGTGAACTTTTTGAGCAAATTGCCAAGCAAGGTTTTGTAAAAGTTAGAGTTGACGGCGAGGTGAAAGATATTGTAAAGGGAATGCGCACAGACCGCTATAAAACCCACGATATCGAGATTGTAATTGATCGCTTAAAAGTTTCAACTGCAACAGAAAACAGCAAACGTCTTAGCGAAACCATCAATACCGCAATGTATCACGGCGATGATGTGCTAATGGTTTTGGATAACGAGACCAATAAAGCTCGATTTTTTAGTCGTTCGTTAATGTGTCCTACTACTGGCATTTCGTACCCCAATCCCGAGCCGAATAACTTCTCATTCAATTCCCCGAAAGGAATGTGCCCAAATTGTAAAGGGCTAGGGACTTTATATGAAGTAAACCGCAATAAAATTGTTCCAGATGATAGCTTATCAATCAAGAAAGGAGCGTTGGCACCACACGGCCCTCAAAAGAAAAATTGGGTGTTTAAACAACTTGAATTGATTGCACAGAAGTTTGATTTTGAATTAAGTGATCCATTCAGTAAAATTCCTGAAGAAGCGAAAGAAATGATTTTCCACGGTGGAAATTCAGCTTTTGAAGTAGACTCAAAAACTCTTGGGATTACCCGAAAATATAAAATAGATTTTGAAGGAGTCGCTACTTTTTTGCAAAATACTTTTGAAGCAAACGAATCTAGGTCGTTACAACGCTGGGCAAAAGAATATATGGATAAAGTACTTTGTCCAGAATGCGAAGGAAGCCGATTGCGAAAAGAGTCCCTATTTTTTAAAGTGAACGATAAAAACATAGCCGAGCTTGCTCATATGGATATTATAGAGCTGGCAAGCTGGTTTAAAAATATTGAAAAAGACTTAAGCGAAACACAGCTTAAAATCGGTTCTGAAATTATAAAAGAAGTACGAACACGTATCCAGTTTTTGGTCGATGTAGGACTAACCTATCTAGCGCTCGACAGAAGCTCAAAATCACTTTCCGGTGGGGAAGCCCAACGTATTAGGTTAGCTACGCAAATTGGGTCTCAATTAGTTGGTGTTCTTTATATCTTAGATGAACCAAGTATTGGTCTGCATCAACGCGATAATGAAAAACTAATTGAATCGTTGGTTTCTCTTCGAGATATTGGCAATTCGGTGCTCGTGGTGGAACACGACAAAGACATGATTGAAAGCGCCGATTATGTGATAGATATTGGTCCAGCGGCAGGGAAACATGGTGGTGAAATAGTTTCAGAAGGAACCCCTTCGGAAATATTAAAACATAAAACTCTCACAGCCGAATACCTAAGCGGTAGCAAGGAAATTGAAATCCCCAAGAAAAGACGGGAAGGAAACGGAAAAACCTTAAAGCTTTCAGGAGCCACCGGAAACAACTTGAAAAATGTAACGGTCGAGTTTCCTTTAGGAACTATGATTGGAGTTACAGGCGTTTCAGGAAGTGGAAAATCTACGTTAATTAATGAAACCCTCTACCCTATTCTAAATGCCGAAATATACAATGGTGTTAAAAAACCCATGCCGTATAAAAAAATTGAAGGGTTAGAGCATCTTGACAAAGTGATTGATATTAACCAATCGCCCATTGGCCGTACGCCACGTTCCAACCCCGCGACATACACCGGTGTTTTTTCAGAAATACGGAGTTTATTCGCCAAAATCCCTGAATCTATGATCCGGGGTTATAAACCGGGACGTTTTAGCTTTAATGTTAAAGGCGGGCGTTGTGAAACCTGTAAAGGAGCTGGTTTAAAGGTTATTGAAATGAACTTTCTACCGGATGTGTATGTAGAATGCGAAACATGCCAAGGGAAACGCTTTAACCGTGAAACATTAGAGATTCGATATAAAGGAAACTCAATTTACGATGTGTTAAGTATGACCATTAATGAAGCATGTGAGTTTTTTGAGCATATCCCAAAAATTTACAGGAAACTTAAAACCATACAAGATGTTGGTTTAGGTTATATTACATTGGGACAACAATCTACAACCCTATCTGGTGGAGAGGCACAGCGTGTAAAACTTGCTACAGAACTTTCAAAACGTGGCACAGGAAACACCTTTTACATCCTTGATGAGCCTACAACTGGTTTACATTTTGAAGACATTAGAGTATTAATGTTAGTATTAAACAAATTGGTAAAAAAGGGCAATACAGTACTCATCATAGAGCATAATCTAGATGTTATAAAAACGGTGGATTATATTATAGATATTGGTCCAGAAGGTGGAAAAAAAGGAGGAAAAGTAATTGCAAAAGGTACTCCCGAGGAAATTATTAAAAACAAAAAAAGCCATACGGCTCATTTTCTTAAAAAAGAATTACATTCGTGAGCAAAAGCTGGTAATTGAATCATAAAATAGTTGTAAAAAAATTAATTCAAGCACCTATTTTACATTCAAAGAAAACTACAGATTATAAATTATGAGAAACGAACAAAAAAATAAAAACTGGAACTTAGTAAAAACCAATGACTCTTGGGCTATTTTCAAGATAATGGGTGAATTTGTAAATGGGTACGAAAAGCTCAGCAAAATTGGCCCTTGCGTTTCTATTTTTGGTTCGGCCCGTACTAAACCAGACCACGAATATTACAAACTAGCCGAACGCATCGCTGAAAAAATAACAAACAATGGCTATGGCGTTATTACCGGTGGTGGACCAGGTATTATGGAAGCTGGTAATAAAGGTGCTCATTTGGCTGGAGGAACATCTGTAGGCCTAAATATCACATTACCTTTTGAGCAACATGACAACCCCTATATTGATAGCGATAAAAGTATTGATTTTGATTACTTTTTTGTGCGTAAAGTAATGTTCGTTAAATATTCACAAGGCTTCGTGGTTATGCCCGGTGGTTTTGGAACATTAGATGAATTTTTTGAAGCACTAACGCTTATACAAACGCATAAAATAGATAAATTCCCTATAATTCTTGTAGGAACTAAGTTTTGGGGCGGATTATGGGATTGGGTAAAAGGAACCCTGCTAGAAGCTAATAATAATGTTAGTAAAGAAGACCTAGAATTGGTTCACATTGTTGACAATGAAGATGAAGTGCTCGATATACTAAATCAGTTTTATAATGAGTATAATCTAAGTCCTAACTTCTAAAATATTCAAAATCAATATTCTTCCTCTATTTACGTTTTTCATCTGTTATTTAATGTAATACAACAAAGTCTTTTAGATTTTAAAAACACTATAACCTCATAAAAATTTCTTGAAAATAAAAAACTTCATAACCAGTATCTGTTTCTTGTTTGTGGTCAGTATGTCCGCTCAATATGATATATCTATTGATGCAGAATTAAAACCAGAAACTAAAAGCATCCAAATAAACCAGCAAATAGTGTTTGAAAACAACTCAAACAAAGCTTGGAATGAAGTTTATTTAAACGATTGGGCCAATAGTTTTTCAAATAAAACCACTCCATTAGCAAAACGTTTTGCTGAAAACTATAATAGCTCTTTTCATTTTGAAAAAAAAGAAGACCGCGGAAGAACAGACCTTCATAGTATAACAGACAACAGCAATAATCCTGTTGTTTGGGATCGCAATAAAGCAGCAGATATCATTAAAATTACACCCCAAAACCCAATAATGCCTGGGGAAACGTATACCGTTAATTTAATGTACTCTGTAAAGTTGCCAAATACCAAATTTACTCGATTTGGAGTAACTGCTAATAACAATTATAAACTTAAATATTGGTACATCTCTCCTGCGGTTTTTGATGGAGACTGGCAAGTATATAGTAATAAAAATACGGATGACCTCTTTTTAACGCCTTCCTCTTTTTCAATAAACTTTAAAATACCTCAAGAATATACACTCACTTCAGACTTCAATATAGTTTCTGAAACGATATCTGAAAATCAAAAAACCGTTTTATTACAAGGCAAGCAACGAAATCAAGCTACAATTTATATTGAAAAACAAAACTCCTTTGAGACTATTGAAACCGATAAACTTACCCTTGTTACCAACTTAAAAGATGAAAAGGTTTCTCCGCAAATTACTGCTCTTTCAATTGATAGAATAGTTCATTTTTTAGATAACAATCTTGGTGAGTATCCATTTAAAAAAATGGTTATTAGTGAAGTTGAATATCGTAACAGCCCTGTATATGGCTTAAATCAACTTCCTGATTTCATCAGCCCCTTCCCTGCTGGTTTTGAGTATGATATGGAGCAACTTAAATCCATAACAAGAAAATATATAGAATCTTCTCTTTCACTCAACCCACGTAAAGACAGTTGGTTAATTGGTGCGTTACAAATCCATTTAATGATGGAATATGTAGACACCTATTACCCTAAAATGAAAATTTTAGGTAGCTTAAGTAATTTTTGGGTAATTCGTTGGGCGCATGCAGCTGATTTAGAGTTTAACGATCAATATCCATTGTTATACCAAAATGTCGCACGAAACAACTTACAGCAAGCCTTAACAACTTCTCGCGATTCGCTATTAAAATTCAATAAAAACATTGCAAACGACTATTATGGTGGGTATGGATTAAGATACCTCTCCGATTATCTAGGAAAAGAAACGGTTTCAGAAAGTATTAAAGAGTTTTATTCTGAAAATAAATTAAAACCAATTAAGCCAGTTGCTTTTCAAGAAGCGTTTCAGAAAAACACAAATTTACCCATCAATTGGTTCTTTACAGATTATATAGATTCTCGTACTACTATTGATTTCAGAATAAAAAAAGTTGAAAAATTAGAAGATTCGCTTAAAGTAACTGTTAAGAATACTCGTAAAAACAGCATGCCGGTTTCCCTTTACGGAATTAACAAAGACAGTGTTCTATTTAAAAAGTGGCTTTTGCCAATTGATAGCACCGCAACGGTTACTGTACCTAAAAAAAATGTAAGAAAACTTGTTTTAAATTTCGAAAAAACCATTCCAGAATACAATCAACGTAATAATTACAAAGCTGTAAAGGGGTTGTTAAACAGACCGTTTCAGTTTAGGTTGTTTCAAGATGTTGGTGACTCTCGTTACAATCAGGTGTTTTTTATGCCTGAATTTCAATACAACTTATACGACGGCTTTGTAGTAGGGCCAAAAGTGTATAATAAAACCGTATTAGCTAAAGGGTTTCATTATAAGTTAACACCACAAATTGGGCTTAAATCTAATACCATAATCGGGAGCGGGTCTCTTGTTTACACTCAAAATTTAGATAAAGAATCGCTATATTCTATGCGATATGGTTTTTCTGGAAGTTATTTCTCGTATGACCGAGATTTGTTTTATAGACGCTATACACCGTTTATGACCTTTGCTTTCCGCAACAAGGATTTGCGTGACAATGAAAAGCAGTTTATCAACCTTAGAAGTGTAAATGTAATCCGGGATGAAAATCCAAACGATCCTGAACAAGAACCAAATTATAGTGTTTTTAACCTTCAGTACGTATACTCGAATCCCAACTTGATTAACTATTTTAAAGGGTCGGTCGATTATGAAATCTCATCAAAATTCAGTAAAATATCTACCACGTTTGAGTACCGGAAACTGTTTTTAAACAACCGCCAATTAAACGTTCGTTTTTTCGCGGGTGCCTTCCTTTTCAATGATACCAGAGAAAATGAAGACTTTTTCAGTTTCGCATTAGATAGACCTACTGATTACCTTTTTGATTACAATTACTACGGAAGAAGTGAAGAAAGCGGTCTTTTTAGTCAGCAATTAATTGTTGCTGAAGGCGGATTTAAATCTCAACTTAAACCAAAATTTGCCAATAGTTGGATAACTACGTTAAATGCAAGTACCAATATATGGAAATGGGTTTATGCATATGGAGATGCAGGCTTAATTCATAATACAGACCGAGGCACGCAAGCGGTGTTCGATACCGGAATTCGTTTAAGTTTGGTTGCAGATTATTTTGAGCTTTACTTCCCGCTGTATTCTAATTTAGGTTGGGAACCCGGACTCGAAAATTACGATCAACGCATTCGCTTCATTGTAACACTTGACCTAAGAACATTATTGGGCTTATTTACCCGAAAATGGTACTAAAAAGACATCTTTTTAGAAAAAATTATTTTAACCTTTTATAGTAAATTCGTTAAAATAACACTTCAAATTAATAAATTCATAATTTTTAGTATTCATTACTAACAATCTAACAACAAACAAGCATTGCAAAATTCGGTGGTTTTCGCTACTTTTGTAACTCAAAATTTAGACTATGCAAACAGAGCCAAAAACCAATAGTGACCTTTCCTTCGAAGATTTTAAAACTGAAGTGCTTACTGATTATAAACTCGCTGTAACTAGCCGCGAATGCAGCCTTTTAGGTCGTCGTGAAGTTTTAACTGGAAAGGCAAAATTCGGAATCTTTGGTGATGGTAAAGAAGTACCACAGTTGGCTTGGGCCAAAGCATTTAAAAATGGCGATTGGCGAAGCGGTTACTATCGTGACCAAACATTTATGATGGCGATTGGTCAATTAACCATTCAACAATTTTTTGCAGGCCTGTATGGTCATTCAGATCTTGATGCAGACCCAATGAGCGCTGGACGCCAAATGGGTGGTCATTTTGCAACGCATAGTTTAAACAAAGACGGAAGTTGGAAAAGCTTAACCGCTCAAAAAAATAGTAGTGCCGATATTTCTCCTACAGCAGGTCAAATGCCACGTTTATTAGGATTAGCACAAGCTTCAAAAATTTTCAGAAACGTTAAGGGCATTAAAGATAAAACCAATTTCTCTATCAACGGAAATGAAGTTGCTTGGGGTACCATTGGTAACGCTAGTACGAGTGAAGGCCTGTTTTGGGAAACTATCAATGCCGCGGGTGTATTGCAAGTACCTATGGTTGTTAATGTTTGGGATGATGAATACGGAATTTCGGTTCACGCAAAACACCAAACTACTAAAGAGAATATTTCTGAAATATTAAAAGGATTTCAACGTACCGAAAATGAAGAAGGTTACGAAATTATCCGTGTGAAAGGATGGAGCTATCCAGAATTAATAGAAGCATATCAAAAAGCAAGTAAAATAGCTCGTGAAGAGCACGTCCCTGTTTTAATTCACGTGCAAGAATTGACTCAACCACAAGGTCACAGTACTAGTGGTAGTCACGAACGGTATAAAAGCAAAGAACGTTTAGAGTGGGAAGCCGAGCACGACTGTAATGTACAGATGCGTAAGTGGATGATTGAAAATGATATCGCTACAGACGAAGAGCTTTCTGAAATAGAAAAAGTAATCAAAAAAGAAGTTCGTGATGGTAAAAAAGCAGCGTTAAAAGCCTTTTTAGCACCACAAAAGAAAGAACAAAAAGAAGCGGTAACACTTTTAGGTAACTTAGCCGAAAGCAGCCAGAATAAAAACTTCATTGAAAAAATAAAGAACGATTTAGCTTCTGATACAGAACCACTTCGTAAAACAATATTAGGTGCTGCGAGAAAATCACTTCGATATGTTACTACTGAAGATTCTTCAGAAAAAAGACAACTAATCGATTGGATTGAGAACTACTACGAGTTAATTCAGCCAAAATACAGCGCTCATTTATATTCTGAAGCAGAAGAGAATGCAAAAACAATTTCCGAAGTAAAACCAGATTATAATGATGACGCAAAAGATGTTGATGGTCGTGTGGTACTTCGTGATAATTTTGATGCTATTTTCAGTAAGCATCCAGACACGCTAATTTTTGGTGAAGATAGTGGTGAAATTGGTGATGTAAATCAAGGTTTGGAAGGCATGCAAGAAAAATATGGAGCATTACGAGTTGCCGACGTAGGTATTCGTGAAGCGACTATTTTAGGACAAGGTATCGGGATGGCTATGAGGGGCCTCCGCCCTATCGCCGAAATCCAGTATTTAGATTATGTGCTGTACTGTCTGCAAATTATGAGTGATGACTTGGTAACACTTCGTTACCGAACGAACGGTACGCAAAAAGCACCGTTAATTGTTCGTACAAGAGGACACCGTCTTGAAGGTATTTGGCACAGTGGTTCGCAAATGGGTGGGTTAATTCATCTTTTGCGTGGTATGTATATTTTAGTTCCTAGAAATATGACTAAAGCTGCCGGTTTTTACAATACGTTGTTAGAAACTGACGAACCTGCTTTAATTGTCGAATGTTTAAACGGCTACCGATTAAAAGAAAAGATGCCTAATAATTTGGGTGAATTCCGCACACCAATTGGTGTAGTTGAAACCATAAAAGAAGGTGAAGATATCACGCTGGTTTCCTACGGAAGTACACTTCGCGTTGTTGAAGAAGCTGCTAAAGAATTACAGCAAGTGGGTATTAATGCTGAAATTATCGATGTACAATCCTTACTTCCGCTCGATCTTAATGAGGATATGGTAAAAAGTGTCGCCAAAACCAATAGATTATTAGTGGTAGATGAAGATGTACCGGGAGGTGCTGCTGCATATATTTTAAATACTATTGTAGAAAAGCAGAATGGATATCGCCATTTAGATAGCAAACCACAAACGTTGACTGCAAAAGCGCACCGTCCAGCGTATGGAACCGATGGTGATTATTTTACAAAACCATCTGTAGAAGATATTTTTGAAAAGGTATATGCCATTATTCACGAAGCAAACCCAGAAGACTTTCCAAAGTTAAGATAGTCATAAAGCACTGTTTTTCTAGCTGTTATATTTGTATCTTTTATTGAATTTATAAAGATAACGACTATGAAAAACAGTACTTTACTAATTTTAGCATTACTTCTCATTCCTTTATTTACGAACGCCCAAGATGCCAATTTGGATCAACCAACTATTGCAGAATCTGATGTTCCACAAGAAGTTTTGACCAATCAAGATACATTATTTCCTAGTGGATTTATCTCTGAATGGCAGCTTCAAAAGGAATTTAATAACACTGATTCTACTGCTATACGATATATTTCAAAATTCGAAGAAAACGGAAGCTCTGGTTCTTCAGCTTCTTATCTTCCAGACGGTACCTTGATATTTCATTCAAAATATATGCAAGCAGATAATATTCCTGAAACAGTCCGGTTGAAACTTCAATTTGATTACAAAGATTTTGAAGCAGATTATGCCGATTTTATTACGGTTTATATTCAGAAAAGAGAAATTTATCGTATTCACCTCAGAAAAGATACGAGAGTTCAACATGCTTTTTACGATATAAATGGAAATCAAATTCCAGAAGAAGCACTCCCAATTGAAATAATTTTATTTGACCGCTAGACCTTTACTTTAAAGCATTTAAAAGCTATTTTTACTAAAAAAAATTAAAAATTTTACAAATAAAATTTGGAATCCTCATTTTTTTTAATGAATATTTACAAATAATCATAAAAGACAAAACAAGTAGTATGTTACTTTTCAACTTAAATAACAACAATAATAATAACCCGTTGCCGTAGCAAAAACTTGTCGCGATATATAGCCCGTCAGGTTTTTTAACTTGACGGGTTTTTTTGTGTTTTAAAACTACTAACCAATAAAATATAGAAATTATGTGTGGAATTGTATGTGCCTTTAAACTAAAAGAACCAGCAGAAGCCTTGCGTCTGCAAATTTTATCAATGAGTAAATGCATCCGCCACCGAGGGCCGGATTGGAGTGGAATTTTTGATAATGATAAAGCCATTATGGCGCACGAGCGTTTAGCAATTGTAGATCCTACTTCAGGAAAACAGCCGCTTTTCAGTAAAGACAAGAAGTTTGTATTGGCTGCCAATGGTGAAATTTATAATCACTTGGAGCTACGCAAGCAGTTTGAAGGGAAGTATGAATTTCAAACAAAATCTGATTGTGAAGTAATCTTACCCCTTTTCAAAGAAAAAAGAGGCAAATTTTTAGATGAACTAAATGGAATCTTCGGTTTTGCCATTTATGATGTTGAAAATGATGAGTATTTAATCGCCCGCGACCATATGGGAATCATTCCATTGTATATGGGCTGGGATCAAAATGGAACTTTTTACGTAGCTTCAGAATTAAAAGCATTGGAAGGTATCTGTACCAAAATCGAGCTCTTCCCTCCTGGTCATTACTTATACAGCAAAGAAGGCGATTTAAGAAAATGGTACACCCGCGATTGGATGGAATATGAAGCTGTAAAAGACAATGAAACTAGCATTAAAGAATTGCGTGAAGCTTTAGATGCCGCTGTGCATCGTCAATTAATGAGTGATGTGCCATACGGGGTCTTACTTTCCGGCGGATTGGATTCTTCCATCACCTCAGCTGTTGCCAAAAAATATGCAGATAAACGTATTGAAAGTGGTGATAAAGAAAATGCTTGGTATCCTAGATTACATTCGTTTGCCATTGGATTAGAAGGAAGCCCAGATCTTGCTGCCGCTCAAAAAGTAGCCGATCATTTAGATACTGTGCATCACGAAATAAAATTTACCATTCAAGAAGGGGTTGATGCCATTCGCGATGTAATTTACCATCTAGAAACCTATGATATTACAACCATTCGAGCTTCTACACCTATGTTTTTAATGGCTCGAGCTATCAAAGCGTTAGGGATAAAAATGGTTTTAAGTGGTGAAGGAAGCGACGAAATATTTGGGGGCTATTTATACTTTCACAAAGCCCCAAACGCTGAAGAACTTCATAAAGAAACCGTTAGAAAGCTTGATAAGCTCCATCAATACGATTGCCTTCGCGCCAATAAAAGTCTAGCTGCTTGGGGTATTGAAGGCCGTGTTCCGTTTTTAGATAAAGAATTTATGGATGTGGCAATGCGACTAAACCCTGAAGATAAAATGATCAATGGAGAGCGCATGGAAAAGTGGGTGCTGCGAAAAGCATTTGAAGATATGCTTCCCGAGAGTGTTGCTTGGCGCCAAAAAGAACAATTTAGTGATGGTGTAGGATATAGCTGGATTGACAAATTAAAAGAATTGGTAAATGAAAAAGTATCTGATGAACAAATGGAGAATGCACAGTATAAATTCCCAATACAAACTCCAACCAGCAAAGAAGAATTTTACTATCGATCTATTTTTACAGAACACTTCCCTAGTGATACAGCTGCCTTGAGTGTTCCTTCTGTTCCTTCAGTAGCTTGTAGTAGTCCTGCAGCGTTAGAATGGGATGAAAGTTTTAAAAACATGAACGATCCTAGCGGACGAGCGGTTGCCAATGTACATAGTGATGCGTATAGCAAGTAATCATTTTTTGAAGCTATTAATTTAACAAAAAGCTCTTTGGTTGCTAATTTAGCGTTAAATAACTTTTAAACGTCTCGGTCTCATCGAGGCGTTTTTTTATCTTATGCTTAGATAGAATTATTAATAATATATCAAGCAATAAGAAAAAGAATGGAGGTATCTGAAACTTCAAAAAAAACAGAACAAATTTTAAACGATTTAACCCCTGGCGAACGCACCGTTTGTCCATTGCCACATGACGGTTATTTATTTTTAGAGCACGATGTACCATCCTTACTTATTTATAGAAAAAAACCAGATGATAAAGCTACTTTGCGATTGGCTCGAAGTGGGGCTTCTTATTTAATTATTGGAGAGGAAAATTTTAGTTTTTTTCAAGAGTTTATCTCAAACCTCACTGAGAAAATGGCGGCGAAATTTGGCTCTTTTATTCTGTTAGAAGTTTTCAGCGGAGAAACTAATAGCATCGAATTTGTAATTCGAGGTCCTTCACATAAATTACCGGTTTCGTTAGATGTATTAAAGGACGAGCTCTGTAAAATTCCGAGTAGAAAGTATAACGTACAACTAGACGCAAGGATTGAACAAACCAAACAACGTCAACTCGAAGAGTTAACGCCTCTTTTCAGTATTGAGGATATAAAATCAAAGGGTGGTACATTGATTGGGCTGGAAGTACCACCGGTTTACAGGAATGCCGATGATAATGTGTATCCTGTTTACTTTAGGAAATTTAGAGATAGTTTTATTCAAGCCATTCAAAAAGCAATTTTTGAATTTGTGAGAGTACAGACAACTTCAAAACTGGTTAATTACCATGCTTTAGGAAAACGAGATATTCATCGTGAAGTATTTAAAATTGACAAACAACTTACCGAAATTGAATCCAGTTACCAATTTTTACTGTTAGTAGCCCCGGTAAATATTCAAGCCCTTAGAGAACGGTTTTTTGAAACCAATTTTGAAGAAATAAATAAATACCACTATCGGTTACTTCCTGTAGATCCAGATATACTAAAGCGTAAATTATACAACTTACGGATTGATGAAATTGATGACCCCGCTCTTTCCTATCTCTTTGATGAAAAAAGAGAAGAAATAGATCATCAACTTACGATGTTGAAAGAACGCGATTCAAAAAATTTCTTTTACAGCAGTGTACGTTTATATAAAGGTCTTGAAAAAAATGTTTTAACCGAAGCTAAGCTTATTCTTCAAAATATTTCTGAAGACCATACACAAGAAGAGAGGCTCCTCATTAGTGCTAAAGATTTTGCTAAAATAGCCGAAAAAGAATTTGAATATTTTAGAAGACAATCACCAGATTATAAAGGGAAAATTCACATTCGGGATGATGTGAATATTATGATGGTTTCGCAAGGTGAATTGTATTTGCCTTCAGATTATAAAATGACAAAAAATGGTGCTGCGGCATTATTACAGCACGAAATTGGTACTCATGCCTTAACATATTATAATGGAAGCCAACAGTCATTAAGCCAAATGGCGGCTGGTTTTGCCGACTATGATGCCTTACAGGAAGGAATTGCAGTACTTTCAGAATATTTAATTGGTGGTTTATCTAGTAACCGACTTCGAGTATTGGCTGGACGGGTAGTAGCAGGAGAGGCCTTATTAGATGGGGCAGATTTTAAACAAGTTTTCAGTTTGTTACATACAAACCACGGATTTTCAAAAGAACCTGCTTTTAATATTACCTCTAGAATGTTTCAAGGAGGCGGATTTTTAAAAGATATTATTTACTTAAAAGGACTGGTAGAGCTTCGCGATTATTTAGTTGACGGCGGGGAACTTGAACCACTCTTAGCTGGAAAGTTTGCTTTAAAACACGTTAATGTGATTAAAGATTTAACTGATAGGGGACTTTTAACACCACCTAAATTAAAACCTAGGTATTTAGAACAAAAAGACTTTAAACAAAAAATTGATAAACTTAAACAAGGGTTAGCCCTTTCTAAAATGATATAAAAAATGAAAATATGTTTTGTAATTAGTGATATAGAATCTGAAGCCATTGGGACTTCGGTAGTATTAATGAAAAAAGCACATGAGAGAGGGCACGACTTGTACGTGATGAGTGTGGGTGATTTTATATTTCACCACGATAAACCTATTAGTTTACGCTGTAAAAAGGTACCAAAAACCCCCAAGTCTAGAACCGTAGATAAGTTCTGGGAACGCGTGCAAGATGAAGAATTGAAATATAAAGTGATAAGCAGTTCTGACCTTGATGTCCTTTTTCTTCGGAATAATCCAACGGAAGAAGCCGACGATAGACATTGGGCCGAACATAGTGGAATTGCATTTGCACGTATGATTCAACAAAGTGGCGTTCTAGTATTAAAC